>Ga0180015_1000074_pt1 | contig 26921 bp, 11 predicted proteins | sample KR13_S2_MetaG_FD_116508 | JGI IMG/M metagenome (GOLD analysis project Ga0180015, IMG submission 116508) | Groundwater microbial communities from the Olkiluoto Island deep subsurface site, Finland - KR13_S2_MetaG | ecosystem: Environmental > Aquatic > Deep subsurface > Groundwater | place...
CAATGGAAGTTCTGATATTACCTTGGATCCTTCTTATGATAATTTAGCCACCGGGTATAATCCTGATACCAGTGATCAGGATTTGAAAATCTCGAGTGTAAAAAAGGCGGTTTATACAGTGGGAAGTGAAAGTGGATTAGGTCCAACAAATGTTTCATCTGGGAACAATGTTTCTTTGTCTTTTGCTCCTTTGACTGCACCCAACATAGGGGGGAATGGTGAATTTGAAGTTTCGGTTATGGCTGATTCGGGTGGTTTTGGGGTGTCTGCTATTGATTTGGATATAGGTTTTAATAATAGTGTTTTGGAAGCCAAGAGTGTGGTTTTAAATTTAGATGCGTTTCCTGCACCATCAACGGGAAAAAATGTTTTTAATAACAGTGTTGGTACATTGACTGTTGGGGGTTTGAATTTAACTGATACACAAAATTTAAAATCGGGTGTATTTAAAATTGCTGATATTGTTTTTAAAGTTAAGCAGGAAGGAAGTGTTGGATTGGATTTTAATAAAAAAACTGGATCGGGAACTAATAAAGACGGTTTGGGTACTGATGTTAGCTGGAGTTCGAAAGGAATTAATTATGTTGTGAGTTTGGATGCGGTTACTGGAGTGCCAAAGTCTACGGTTAAGCCAACTGCTAAATTGACAGCTAAACCACTGGTGACGAATGAACCAAAACCAACCGCCAAATCAACAATCAAACCATTGATGACAGTTAAGCCAGTAGTGACAGGTGGAGTCAAGCCAACAGCCAAGCCAACGGCTAAACCGGTTAGTGGAAGTTGTGATGTAGCAGGAGGTGAGTGTGTTTACAGATGGAAATCTTGTGGTAGTGGACATACTGAAAGCAAGACGAGTAGTTGTGATGGTTGGCTTCGTAGATGTTGTATACCTGGAAACGAAACCGCTAAACCAACTATAGGATTAAAACCAACTGCTAAATCAACAACTAAACCAGTGATGACAAGTGGACTTAAACCAACAGCCAAACCAGAGGGTGGAAGTTGTGATGTAGCAGGAGGCGAGTGTGTTTATAGATGGAAATCTTGCGGTAGTGGACATACTGAAAGCAAGACGAGTAGTTGTGATGGTTGGCTTCGTAGATGTTGTATACCTGGAAACGAAACCGCTAAACCAACGACGGGATTAAAACCAACTGCTAAATCAACAGTTTTTCCTGCGGGGAATACTTCGGTTTTAAGTTTTAAGATAGCGTTTAAAGGCGTAAGGTTGAGTTCGGAATGTGCAGTAGGTTGGCCAGTGAAAGTTATGGTTATGAGTGGAGAGAATACGAAGACTTATGAAAACGTAATACCAAACAGGACAGGAGAAGTCAATTCAAACGGGGAGGCTGTTTATCGGGCTGAGATTGAACTGGTGGGTTTTGGTTATCGTAAAGATGTAGCGGTGTTTGTTAAGGGTTTAAAACATTTGCAAACGAAATATGGTGAAGATGGTCAGAATGGTTTTTATGGTAAAGCTGGTGGAAAATTGGATTTGAGCGAAGGAAAGACGTTTGATTTTTCTGAAAGTTCTCTTTTGCCTGGGGATGTGGCAAGTTTGGTGGGATCAAATATAAGAGTTGGTGCCGATGGTTGGATAAACGGAGTTGACTTTAAGATTTTGAAAGAAGCAGCCTCTGCTTATCGCGAAGTTGAAGCCGGTGGAAATCTGATAGAGGATTTAGACGGTAGTTGTCAAGTAAACGGGTTAGACACGGTGTGGCTGGTTCGTTCTTTGGATGAGAAACAGGGTCAGTTGTATTAATTAATAAGCAATTGTTTATTCAGATTTATTTGGATGATATACTTTGATTGATGGTTTTTGAGGGTGATTGGCTCAGCTGGTTAGAGCGCAGTCCTGATAAGACTGAGGTCAGTGGTTCGAGTCCACTATCACCCACCCACTAAAAATTTTTAATTTTAAATTTCTAATAACCAATTTTTCAATTTTATTCCATTAAAGGTGAACTAAATATGGGTGTTGGTTTGTGTTAGGATGGGTTGTGAATAAAAAAAAATATTTTTTGTTTATTTCGGTTTTGGTCGTTGTATTTGTTGTTTGGTTATGGAAATATAGCGGGTGGTTTGATGAAATATCTATTTTAAATCCTTTATCCAGTGAACATTTAGAATCGACAAAAAAAGAAAAATATGAAGTGGTTGGTTTTTTGCCACCATGGATGATTAACAAAGTTAATTTACATCCCAAACAATTAGATCAATTGATATTTTTGGGTGTTGGTGTAGAAGAGAACGGAGACTTGGTTTGGGATTTTCAGGCTAAAAAGATAAATAGCGAAAAATATTTAATTATGAAGAAAGAGATGAGAGAGAACGAAAAGAAAAATGTAATAGGTATAAAGTTATTTGATGACGAAAAACTTTCTGTTTTGTTAAAAAGCAAGGAAAGACGGAAAAATTTAATCGAACAAATAAAAGCGATGGTGCTGAGTGGAGGTTTTGATGGAGTAAATATAGACTTTGAGTATCAGAAAGATCCTTTGGCTATTTTAGGGACTGATTTTTTGATTTTTTTAGATGAATTAAAGGAAGCCGAAATAGGAGAAATAGGAGTAGATGTTTTTTGTAATACTATTATTAAGGGGCCGGTGATGCAAATTTCTGATTTGTTAGAAAAAGTAGATTGGTTGATTGTTATGGCCTATGATTTTCATCGACCCGGTGTTGATTATACGGGGAGTGTGGCACCTATAAAGGCGGGGGTTGGCGAAAGAAGCATTTGGGAAGTAGTGAGTAAGTTGACAGAATCAGATTTGGATCGAAAGAAGATTTTGATGGCCTATCCTTTGTATGGTTATGAGTGGAAAACAAGAACAGAAAAGCTAAATTCCGAAATAATTAGGGGATGGTATCAAATGGCTAGTTACAAGCGAGTTATGGAAATGATTTACGACCGTAATTATTGGCAAGCGGGTTTGGGATTTAAGATTTATGATTTAAGAAAAAGTAATTGTGATGATTTTAGAAATTTAAATGATAATGAAATGAAACTGTGTTTTGACGAATTATCGTTAACACCTTGGTTGGTTTTTCGAGAAAACGAAGAAATACATCAGATTTATTACGATGATTTTGATAGTTTGTCGATAAAAATTAATTTAGTTGAAGAAGTGGGCTTCGGAGGAACAGGTTTTTGGGCTTTGGGTTACGAAGGAGAGGCCGATGAAATATGGAAGATTTTTGAAAAGGTATTGAAATAATTTATTTACCAATTGACGGTTTGACTTTGTTTGGGTAGAATATAGCACCCGTGATGCTAGAGGCAAATATTTACATAAAAATATTAAAAAGGAGTAGTGTGTTTTGACTGTGTTAAGATAGGTGTAAGAGGGAAGATTTGCCTGCTGGTAGCAGGTTTTTTGTTGGGAGACAGGGGCCTGTGGCTTAGCTGGTTATAGCGCCTCGTTTGCAACGAGGAGGTCGGGAGTTCGAATCTCCCCAGGTCCACAAATAAATTTCGTTTTAACGAAATTTGAAAATTACAATTTACAAATCATAATTTACAAACTAAAAAAACTTTAAACTCTAATATTTAAATCTGAAAATTACAAATAATAAATTGGAAATAAATTAAAATTAAAAAATAATTTAAAAAATATAATGAGATTCTTCTCCCCCTGCGGGTGATCAGAATGACGAGGAAAAAAATACAAAAAGGAAATTAAATTAAAGATTTAAAGTAAATTAAAATTAAAAATATAAATTATAAAAAATATTTAAAAATAGGAATATTTTATTTTTAAAACATTTCTAAATTAAGTATTTTGCTCTTTAACAGTTTGTTGAATTGAAGTAATTGTAATTTTTTTGGGTGTTTTTGGCAATCAAATTGAGTTGCTAAAAACAAAAAAAGTTTTAATAAAGCAAATGGTGGATGCCTTGGTCGCTAAAGCCGAAGAAGGACGCGGAAGACGGCGATATGCGTTGGGGAGCTGTCAACAAGCTTAGATCCAGCGATTTCCGAATAGGGAAACCTAGCATTGCGGAAGCAGTGTTGCCCATTGTTAAACAATGGGGGGTAAGCCGGGGAACTGAAACATCTTAGTACCCGGAGGAAAATAAATCGAAATTCATTTTAAATGAACTCTGATAAATTTATCAGAGGAGATTCCGTGAGTAGCGGTGAGCGAAACCGGAAAAGTCCAAACCCCGATTTATCGGGGGGTTGTAGGATATGGCATAAAAAAATACGAAAGATAGAAAAACATTGTGGAATAGATGACCAAAGAAGGTGAAAGTCCTGTATTTTAAATTTAGTAGTATTTTTGTTGTATTCCTGAGTACCACGGGACACGCGAAATGCCGTGGGAATCTGGGGGGACCAACCTCCAAGACTAAATACTTTAGCGGACCGATAGTGAACTAGTACCGTAAGGGAAAGGTGAAAAATACCCATAGTATGGGGGTGAAATAGATCTGAAACCATTTGCTAACAAACAGAGAAAGTCCCGCCTTGGCGGGATGATCTCGTGCCTATTGAAGAATGAGCCTGCGAGTATTTTTAATTGCCGAGTTTAACCCCGCTAAGCGGGGGTAGGCGTAGCGAAAGCGAGTCTGAATAAGGCGTTAGGTGATTATAGATGACCCGAAACCGGTTGAGCTAACCATGAGCAGGGTGAATGTCGACGAAAGTCGCCAGGAGGCCCGTACCAGTTAGAGCTGCAAATCTATTGGATGACTTGTGGTTAGAGGTAATATGCCAATCGAAACCGGAAATAGCTGGTTCTCTCCGAAATATATTTAGGTATAGCGTCTAGTGTTTAAAAGTGGGGGTAGAGCTACTGGATGAATGTTTAGGGAGTAATCTCTGGCATTTAACCAAACTCCGAATACCGCTTTTTATAAGCTAGGCAGTCAGTCCAGCCGGGCTAAGCTGGTTGGGCGAAAGGGAAAGACCCCAGACTCTCATCTAAGGTCTCTAAATTTTTGTTAAGTGGGAAAGGAAGTGATTTGCCTAAGACAGTCAGGAGGTTGGCTTAGAAGCAGCCATCCTTTAAAGAAAGCGTAATAGCTCACTGATCGACCCTGATTTATCGGGGCTGGCAAATTGCGCCGAAAATGTAACGAGGCTAAAACAAAATACCGAAGATGGAGAACTCGTCCTTTGGACGAAAATTTTTAATTTTTAATTTTTAATTTTTAAATAACGTTTAAGTTTTAATGCTTAAGATTTATTTAGATTTTGGAGATTTAGATTTAGAAATTCTCGTCTAGGGGGCGAGTTGGTAGGAGAGCGTTCTGATGGCGGTGAAGGTTAAGGTGTAAACCAGACTGGAGCTGTCAGAAGTGAGAATGCAGGCATGAGTAACGTAATACCGATGAGAATTCGGTACGCCGAATACCTAAGGTTTCCTCAGCTACGTTGTTCGACTGAGGGTTAGGCGATCCTAACATGAGTTCACTGTAGTGGTGGAGTAATGGATGGATAACCGGTTAATATTCCGGTCCTTTTTATTGTTCGTTTTAAGTTGGGGCATGACGATGTGTAGAAAATTTGGCAGTTAAGTGATTGACTGTTTAAGTGTTTAGCTAGAAGAGGTTGGTAAATCCGCCTTTTCGTTTTAAGGCGAGACATGAATAAAAATATGACGAAAGTTGTGTAATTAAATTGAATCTATATATCCGAGAAAAGTGTCGCAAATAGAATAGTAAAAATTCGTACTAAAACCGACACTGGTAGGTAGGTCGAGTAGACCAAGGCGTTTGGGAGAAAGATGGTTAAGGAACTAGGCAAAAAATCTGGGCGTAAGTTCTGCGAGATGCCCTTCTCAATGTAAGAATTGAGATACAACAAAAGAGTGCACGGCGACTGTTTATCAAAAACACAGGTCTCTGCAAACCCGCAAGGGGAAGTATAGGGGCTGAAGCCTGACCGGTGCCAGAAGGTTAAATGAGCGGGTGGTTTCGGATTTATTCGAGATTGCTTGTGATTGAAGCCCTGGTGAACGTCAGCAGTAACTCTAACTGTCAACTTTATGGGCAGTTATAAAATCTGGCCATATGCTGGAATATCCGTCCTGAAAAAGGAATAGTATCTTGCACTACTAGAATTAAATTTTAGTGAAAATGTGACAAGTGCGGACAATCAGCAGGAAAGACTTATATGTATGTGTTAAAGTAAATTAATGAAGATACCTAAAAGATATACTCAACCTTTTTTTGATGGTTTAGATTTGGCAAGTAAAGGTAAAATTAGGACCATAAAAGAGTTGGATAGAATGGTATGGATTATGGCTTTGGCAATTAAAGAAGGTTTGGGAAAAAGAAAAAAAGAATCAAAAAGAATTCCTAAATTTTTGAAATGGTATTTAGATTTAGATAATCCAAAACATTTGATATAAGAATCCTCAGAGACTATACGCCAGACTCCAATATGTAGGAGATGATATAGTCCGAACTATATGGCGACATATAGAGAGTGAATTTTTCGCTAGAATTCACGATTAACAAAAAGTCTAAGGTAGCGAAGTCCTTTGTCGTGTAAGTTACGACCCGTATGAAAGGCTTAACGACCGTGCAACTGTCTTAACCATTTACCCAGTGAAATTGAAAGAGCGGTGAAGATGCCGTTTAATTACTGTAGGACAAAAAGACCCCGTGAAGCTTTACTGGATCTTTACATTGATAAGAAAACAATAATTGTCGAGAATAGGAGGGAGGTTCGATTATTCGAACCATCAGTGGAATACCTCTCTTTGTTGTTTTTAAGTCTTATTTACTCTAATGAATCTTAGAGGAAGACAGTGTATGGTTGCCAGTTTGCCTGGGGCAGGCACCTGCTAAAAGGTAACGCAGGTATACAAAGGTTGGTTTGATCCGGCTGGAAATCGGATTGAAAGTATAAAAGCAAAAACCAGCTTGACTGTGAGACTTACAAGTCGAATTCTGATAATTTTTTTGGAATTTCAACACATTTGATGGTTGAAACAGGGTCGAAAGACGGTTTTAGTGATCCTCGTGACTCATTTGGTATGAGCACGGGCTTACTGGATAAAAGCTACTCCGGGGATAACAGGCTAGTCGCATCCGATAGTCCATATTGACGATGCGGTTCGGCACCTTAACCAATTAAGGGAAAATCGGGGTGGGCGGAAGTAATTCCGTTAGCACTGTTATTTTGGTCTTTTTGAAATTTTTTTAATAAGTTTTTTTATTTAATTTAAAAATAACTTTACTAGCTCATAACGGTGGACGCAAATATGCCAATACCGTGGGAAGTCTAATAAAGAAGAGTCTGTATTTTTTAAATTTTTTATTATGACCCCGTAACGACTTGTTTCTGATGTTTTATATATTGCACATCAGAACGGAGTTATGCTGACGGAATGTCAGATAGCTAATACGCTAGCTCCTACTCGTTTAGTTTAGACAATTAAATGACAAGAGGATGAAGGTATAGTCTAAAATATTGCCTATTTTAAGGTAAATTAGCGATGTCGACTTGGCGCATCCTGGCCGCGAAGAAACGGCCAAGGGTTGGTCTGTTCGCCCATTAAAGCGCTGCGTTAGTTGGGTTCAGAGCGTCGTGAGACAGCTCGGTCTCTATCCACAGTAATCGTTCGATTCTTGAAGGGATTCGTCTACAGTACGAGAGGACCTAGACGAGGGAATCTCTGGTGTGCCAGTTGTTCTGTCAAGAGCACTGCTGGGTAGCCACATTCCTATAAGATAACTGCTGAAAGCATCTCAAGCAGGAAGCTGACCCTAAGATAAGGAATCGTTGTCCGATTTATCGGACGGAAGATTGCCGGAAGACTACCGGTTAATGCTTTGTGTGTGTAATTATAGTAATATATTAAGCTAAACAAAGAATAAATCGAATAAACTTTTTTTGTATTTATCGATATTGCAATATTTTATATTTTTTGAATTTAAAATATTGTTTGATATCGATTTAGCAACTTGATTTGGTGGCCAAAACTTTAGTTTTTTGATTTCGGTCATAGGAGCGAAATGGAACCACCTTTTTCCATTCCGAACAAAGAAGTGAAACATTTTAGCGCCGACAATAGTTCCGTCGCAAGATTGATTGAAGATAGGTCGTGGCCGGAATTAAAAAACTAAAGTTTCATCTGTGAACAATTACGATTGCAATTCAGCGAGCTGGGTAATTAGATTATTGTTAAAAGTTTATTTGGGGTAAACAATCCCTCGTTTTACCCCGATGTGAAAATCGGGGTTTTTTGTAAAAATGACAAAAAAAAATAAAAGTGTTTCAAAATTATCGTTAAGTATGGATGATTTGTTGTTGAAAGGGAGTGCCTTGGTCGGATTTAGTAAAGGTCAAAAAGTTGAAGGAAAGGTTAGTTCTGTAAAGAGTAAGATGATTTATATTGATATTGGTGGAAAAACAGACGCAGTGGTTTTGGGAAAAGAGTTTGAGTTTGTCAAAGATTATGTTTCTGATTTGAAGGTGGGTGACAAAATAGAGGTTTTAGTCAAGACACCGGAAAATGAAAAAGGTCAAATTTTGGTATCTTTGAAAGAATCTGCAACTGGATATGGTTGGAATTATTTTGAAGAGAAAGTCGAGACAGATGGAGAAGCTGTTGTTTATGCAAAAGATCTTAATCGTGGAGGGGCGGTTGTGATCGCACCTTTTGGTTTTTTTGGGTTTATTCCTGGTTCGCAAATTGGTAAAAAATATGACGGTGATCCCGAAAAAATGATAGGAAAAAAAATTAAAGTTAAGGTTTTGGAAGTTGATCGATCAAAAAATAGATTGGTTTTTTCTGAAAGATTAGTATCCGAACCTAATAGAGTTGACGAAGAAACAAATGCAGTTGACAAGTTGAAAAAAGGAGATGTTTTTGAGACCGAAGTAATGAGAGTAGAACCTTTTGGTATTTTTGTTAAAATTCTTATAAAGAAGAAAGAAGGAAAAATAACATTGGAAGGGTTGGTTCATATTTCAGAAATTTCTTGGGAAAAAGTAGAAAGAATTGCAGATGTGTATAAACCTAAAGATAAGATTAAAGTAAAATTAATAAACAAGAATGATGGCAGATTGCAGTTTTCGATTAAAAGATTGCAATCCGATCCTTGGGAAAATATAAAGGACAAATATTCTAAAGATAAAGAGGTAGAAGGTGAAGTTGTGAGGTTGGCGAATTTTGGTGCTTTGATCCGTTTGGAACCGGGAGTTGAAGGATTGATTCATGTGTCAAAATTGTCCGGAGGTGTGGATCTTAAAATAGGAGACAAGGTTCAGGTTTATATTGAGTCGATTGATTTGGAAAAAAGAAAAATATCGCTTGGAGTGGTTTTGACTGAAAAACCGTTGATGTATAAATAAACGGAAATTTCAAATTTTCAAAAAATGTTTGTCATTGCGAGGACTCCGTAATCGGAGGACGTGGCAATCCCGTAGGAATTAATCTTGACTTTTATATTTCCAACGGGATCCTTCGGTCGTAGGACTTACTCAGGATGACGGTATAGAACAGGATGATGGATGGAAGGCGTCATTCTGAGCGGGAGCGAAGAATCCCAAAGAATGGTCTAAATTCCAACGGGATTGCCACGTCTCCGCCAGTTGGCGGATCCTCGCAATGATAGCAATAAAATGATTGGATTATTAGAGGGGCTGGGGCTGGAAATTTTTAATTTTTAATTTTTAATTTTTAAATATATAATGAGTTATGTCAAAAAAGAATGGTGTTATTTTTGTTTGTAGAAATTGTGGTAATGAGTTTAATAAATGGCAAGGACAATGTACGGCTTGCAATGAGTGGAACTCATTGCAAGAAATCACAAATCACAAATCACAAATCACAAATAGATTACAGAAATCAAAAAGACAAAATATAGAGGTTGTAAACTTAAGTTCCATAGAGGGAAATTTTGATAAAACTAAGATTATATTTTCTAGTAAAATATTGGAATTTGATAGAGTTTTGGGTAAGGGATTTGTTCAGGGTTCTGTGTTGCTTTTTTCAGGAGAACCCGGGGTCGGAAAGAGTACTTTATTAACTCAATTAATTGGGAAAATAGGAGGATTGTATGTTGCCGGAGAAGAATCGGTGGAACAGATTTCTTTAAGGGTAGATAGATTGAAGTTAAAAAGAAAAGGGTTTGACATTTTACAGACTAATGATTTAGAAGATATTGTTGAATATTTGAACCGAGTAGAAAAATTACCCAGGATTTTGGTGGTAGATTCAATACAGGTGCTTGTGTCAAGTGAACTTTCGTCTGTAGCAGGGAGTATTACCCAAATTAAAGAATGTGCTTTTAGATTAATAGAGTTGGCAAAAACGAAAGGGGTGACGGTGGTGATTGTAGGACATGTTACCAAGGGAGGGAATATTGCTGGGCCAAAATTGTTAGAACATATGGTAGATGTGGTTTTGTATTTTGAGGGAGAGAAGAATGGAGAATTAAGATTTTTGAGATCAGTTAAAAATCGTTTTGGTTCTACAAATGAGGTTGGTGTGTTTAAAATGAATAAAAATGGTTTGCAAGAAATAAGAGGGAAAAATTTGAAATTGCTGGAACGAGATGGTGTGTCTGTTGGTTCGGCTTTAACGATATTGATAGAAGGGAAGAGACCGATATTGGTTGAAATCCAGGCTTTGGTAACGGAAAGTTTTTCTCAGATACCTAAAAGAGTTTTTTTGGGAATAGATTATAACAGGGGGCAGTTGTTGATGGCGGTGGCACAGAAGAATTTGGGTATACCTTTTTACAAGTATGATGTTTTTGTTTCTGTTACCGGTGGTATGAAAATAAAAGAGACTGTTGCGGATTTGGCCGTGGTGGCTACAATGTATTCAAGTTATATAAACAAAGAGTTAAGAATGGGTAATAGTGATAAACTTGTTTTTTTGGGAGAAGTATCACTTTTGGGAGAAGTGAAAAAAATTAGAGAAATGGCAAAGAGAGAAAGAGAGATTAAGGCTTGGGGTGTGAAATTGGCAGAAGTAAAGAGTGTGAGAGATTTAAAGAAATTTGTGATTCAGTGATTGAAAATAAGAAGAGGTAGTTTTTGAAGAGTTTTCCACATGATGTTGAGAATGACTTTTATTGGCTATTTTTGAGGCTAGAAAATGTAATATATTAAAATATAGGTTATGTGATTTTTGTAGACTAAATTTATATAGGATATAGACAATTATTTTTTGGAATGTTAAAGTTGCTTAATGTTTAAGTGGTTGATAAAAGTATTTTTTAGAAAGAAAGATCGTTTTGGTGTGAGTTGGTATCGAGGTCAGATTAGAAAAATGGCAGAGTTGGGTGGGAGATTAGTGATAATGTGAGAAAAATGATTTTATGCTGAACAAAAAAAGAAACATTATTATCGATATTCTCGAAGCAGGTGGAACACGTATAATAATGTCTCTTTTTTAAGATAAATAGTTTAGTTAATAAAGTCAAGACTTGGTGTTGAGGGTAGCAGAGGGGGCAGGTCTGCTACTCTTAATAATGAGCCTTGATTTTATGAGGCTATTGAATAACTCTTTGTCATTCTGATCCCGCCGTGGCGGGAGAAGAATCTAGGCACGAAGTGCCGTATTTTACGCTAACGCTAGATCCTTCGCTACACTCGGGATGACGATGTGAAGATGATATTCAACAATCTCATTATTTTTCTTGACAAAAGTTGTAAATTAGTTTAAACTTTTTATAGTTTTTTCCAAAATAGGGGTTTGTGAGTTGTTGTGTTTTTTTGGCTTTGAGTTGAATGTAAATTGACCAAATTATTTGTTAAAAAATTTTATGTTAAGAACGAAAACTAATGAAGTGAAGGGAGTTGTTAATAATAACGGTGTTTCCGTAGAAGCCATTAAGGGATTTTTGGATATCATGCCAGATAAACATGGTTTTGTGCGTCCAGATTTTATACCTTTTTCCTTAAAAGACGCCTATCTTCCTTCGGTTCAGATTCAAAGAATGGGATTGAGAAAAGGAGATTTAATTGAAGGTTTTGCTAGGATTGCAAAGACCGGAGAGAAGTATAAGGGTATGGTAAGGATTGATAAAGTTAACGGCTTGGATATTAGAGAAGCTATGAAAAGGCCTAGTTTTAGGAACTTAATTCCAGTTTATACAAGTAAGTTAGCTAAATTAGAAACCGAAAAAGATGTTTTGTCTACTAGAATTATTGACTTATTTTGTCCGATTGGTTTTGGTCAAAGAGGAATGATTGTTTCTCCTCCTAAGGCGGGAAAAACTATTCTTTTAAAGAAGATTGCGGCGGGAATATCTAAGAATTATCCAAAAGTTCATTTAATGGCGGTTTTGGTTGGCGAGAGGCCCGAGGAGGTAACCGATATAAAGAGATTTATTAAAGGTGAGGTAATTGCGTCTAGTTTTGATCAAAAACCCGAAGAACAAACAATGGCGGCTGAAATAGCCATAGAGAGGGCAAAGAGGTTGGTAGAAGAAGGAAAAGATGTTTTTATGATTTTTGACTCTATTACTAGATTGGCAAGGGCATATAATTTGGCAATACCAACTTCTGGTAGAACTTTGTCTGGTGGTTTTGATCCGGCAGCTTTATATCCTTCAAAAAAGTTTTTTGGAGCGGCCAGAAATATTGAAAATGGTGGTTCTTTGACTATTATTGGAACAGCTTTGGTGGAAACAGGTTCAAAAATGGATGATTTGATATTTGAGGAGTTTAAGGGAACGGGAAACATGGAATTGAAACTAGATAGGGTTTTAGCGGAAAAAAGAGTATTTCCGGCTTTTGATATTTATAGATCTGCTACGCGGAATGAAGAATTATTATTAGACAAGAAAACACTTGAAGCGGTGATAAGAATCAGAAGGATGTTTGACGTGATGGATGATAGGGATAATATTACTGGGATGATTATTGAGCAAATGTCAAAGACTAAAAATAATAAAGAATTTTTGGATAAAATAGCCAAAGGAAAATAGAATTAATTTCTAATTTTTAATTTCTAATTTTTAAACCGGTTTTAAATTTTTAGTTTTGTATAATAAAGAGCGGATGATTTATAGGAAAAGAATAAAAGAGGAGAGTGGTTTATTAAAGGGATTTTTTGGAGCAGAATTAAGATTTTTTGTTACGGTATCAGGAGCGTTGTTAGGATGGACAGGTTGGGTAAAAAATTGGTTATCACGGTTAATGTATAGACAAAGAGGCAGATTTTCTCAAAGTTTTGTTCATATGAGTATGGGTATATTGGCTTTTGTAGCTATTATGGCTTCCTCTAAGGTGGAGGCGTTAATAGAAGAAAGAGGAGATCAGGAAATCGAAAATTTCATGGTTTTGACGGGAGAAGTTAGTGATGTTGATACCCTTATTTCTGATTTACCAAAAGGTGAGATAACAGACTATAGAGTGCAACAGGGTGATACTGTCTCATCGATTGCTCATAAATTTGGAGTTAGTATTGACACGGTTGTTTGGGAGAATGAGATGAAATCTGTTGATGATATAAATGTAAATCAAATTTTAAGAATTTTGCCGGTAACAGGGGTAATATACAAAGTCAAAAGGGGAGAGACCATTTATAGTATTGCAAAAAAATATAGTACCGAGGCACAAAGTATAATTGATTACCCTTTTAATGTTTTTAGCAATGATGAAACTTTTTCTTTGTTGGCTGGTCAGGAATTAATTCTTCCCGATGGTGTTAAGCCGAAAGAAGTGGTGATCGATAAAGAGAGTTATGTGTCTCGGAGTGTGGCGGCAATTCCTGGAGTTGTTGGAGAAGGGAGTTTTATGTGGCCTACTACTGGTAGGATTAGCCAAAGATACTCTTGGTATCATAAAGCTGTAGATATTGCCAATAAAAATGGATCTGTTATTGTAGCGGCTCAAGGTGGAACGGTAGTAACCAGTGGTTGGGGTGGAGGATATGGTAATTATGTGGTAATAGATCATGGTAATGGTTATAGTACTTTGTACGCCCATATGAAAACTGGTTCAATTGCGGTGATTTTGGGTCAAAGAATAAACAGAGGACAGAATGTTGGTGCTATGGGAAGTACGGGAAGATCTACGGGAGTTCATTTGCATTTTGAAATTATTGGACCGAGTGGTAAATTAGATCCACTGACGATTTTAAAGTAAGGTTTGGGTAATTAGATGACTGGACAACTAGACAATTAGATATTTGTCATTGCGAAGAGTTCCACGATGTGGCAATCCCGTAGGGATTAATCTTGACTTTTACATTTCCAACGGGATCCTTCGGTTGTAAGACTCACTCAGGATGACGAGGAAAAAGGTGTCATTCTGATCCGCCAGTTGGCGGAGAAGAATCCCAAAGTAAGATTTGATTCCGGATGAGATCCTTCGGTTGTAAGACTCACTCAGGATGACGGCGACGGATAAGACTTATTCAGGATGACGGTGATGGATAAGACTTATTCGGGATGATGAATAAGGAGTGTTTGCGGTAACAAGTATTTGCCTTTTTGGTTGTAGAGATTAGGTTGTTGGTTTGATATGATAAATTTATGAAAAATATATTAAGGTTTTATATTAGGGCTTGTTTGTTTTTGTTTCCTGTTATTTTTCTGCCAATAGTGACGGATAGTTTTGTTTTTGGGAAAGGATGGTTTTTAATGATAAGCGCTTTGTTGGGGTTGTTGGTTTGGGTAGGTGTTTTGTTAGAAAAGAAAAAAGTAGTTGTAAAGGTGAGTGGGGTATTGTGGTGGTTTTTAGGCTTGTTGATTTGGTCTTTGTTTTCTTGGTTGAGATTATCTGTGGGAGCAAGGATGAGCTCGATGGTGGGACCTTTTGGTTTTGGGACAGTATTGGCACTTTTTGTGTGGGTATTTTTGTGGTTGCAAGTTAGAGAAAAGGAAGAAGAAAAGAAACAAATGGTTTTTGTGACAGTAGCGGGAGCGTTGGTAGTGTTGAGTTCTTTGTTGACTTTTTTGTTGCCTGAGTCAAGACTTCCTTTTTTGTGGCCGAAAGAAAACCCAATAATATCTATTAATAATACTTGGTCATTAACAGGGTCTTTGTTGGCAGAGTTGGTACTTTTGATATTTTTGGCGATAATTAATGGAAGGGATTTGTTGAAAAAGCTTAAAGAAGAAAGACAGGGTGTGGCTTATTTGACCGATACGGTTAAAACAGCCTTTTTGACACTTGGTGTGTGTTTGTCTTTTTATAAATTATTTAAGTTCGGGTTTGGATGGTTGGATTTGAAATCTTCATGGGTAATAGCTGTAGAGACTTTTAAGAATACTCCTCTTTTTGGGGTAGGAATTGGTAATTTTATTAAGGCTTTTAGATTTTCGAGACCAGCCAGTTATAATTTAACTCGATTTTGGAATGTTGGTTTTGCCGTTTCGGGGATGGGTTTGTTGCATATTTGGACAGAATTGGGTTTGGTGGGTTTAGTGTTGGTATTGACAGGGATAGTTAAACTTTTAAAAAAGAAAGGATTCGGGTTGTTTTTGGGGTTGGTTTTGATGGTGTTTCTTTTGCCTTTTAACTTAATTTCTTTGTGGTTATTGGTTTTGTTGTTGGTTAATAGATGGTCCGGAGTAAAAAAAATAAGAATAGATTTGTTTTTGGGAGAAGAAAGGAAGAATATTGTATTGATTTCCTTGTCGTTTTTGGTATTGGTGTTGGCTGGTGGAGGGGTTTATTATTCCGGTAAATTTTTACTGTCTGAGATTTATTTGAAGAAATCTTTTGTATTTATTTCTGAGAATAATGGAGGAGAGGCTTATAATTGGCAAATTAAAGCGATTGCGATGAATCCGAATTTGCCTAAATTAAGGAGAATTTATTCTCAGACTAATTTGGCTTTAGTCAGAAGTTTGTCTGAGAAAGCCGAAAGTTTGACAGAGGAAGAAAGACAGAAAATTTCAATTTTGACTCAACAAGCAGTTAGAGAAGCAAAAACGGCGGTGAATTTGGATAACAGAGATGCTGAGTCTTGGGTGAACTTGGCTGGAATATATAGGCAGTTTGCCGGAGGAGTCGAGGGTGCGGCTGATTGGGCCTACGATTCTTATAGTCAAGCAATATTGTTGGATCCGACAAATTCCAGTTTAAAATTGGATTTGGGTGGTTTGTTGTTTGCGGCAGAAAAATATGAAGAAGCTGATAGGATGTTTGAAGAAGCGGTCGTAGACAAAAGAGATTTTGCCAATGGTTGGTATAATTGGGCTTATAGCGCCAAGAAACGAGATAGACTAAGTGTGGCAGTGGCCAGGATGAATCAGGTTTTGGCCTTAATACCGCTGGATTCGGCAGATTACGAGAAAGCAGAGGAAACATTAAATGAGTGGAGAAGTGAATTGGAGAGGTTAACAGAACAAGAAAGGGCCAGACAAGAGGCTGTTGCCGATCAGCAGCAGAAAGAAGAGGAAGTTGTTGCGAAAGAAGTTTTGACAACTCCGATGCCACTGCCAACAGTGATAGAAGAGGAAGTAATAATACCAACACCAACGCCTGTTTTGGATTAATTTATAATCCACCACTTAAATTCAATGTCTTGGTTGTATGAAGTGTTTAGACCGACAGTGAAAGAATTCTTTGATTTTGATAAAATTTGTAGAGATTGGTTTTTGCCACCTTTTGTTGTAGTTAGGTAGATTTGTGATGTAGGAGTAATATTGGAATTGTTAATTGTGATTTTTTCTTGATTGGCAGGAAGAGTATCTTCTCCTGATAAGGCGTTAGAGTTGGTTAAGTTGTTAACGTTAATGTTTTTTGAGTCTTGGGGGGCAGCTATAACAAGATTTTGAGAAACAGAAGTTTGAAGAACAGGTGAATCTAAATTTTTGAAGGTGGGAGATGGTGGTGTGTTTGAGGTGGTAGGTGTTGGATTGGACGGTGTCTTGTTTTGGGATAGTAGATTTTCTAAAGAAGTTTTTTCAGAATTGATTTGTAATTTTTGAGAAGGATCGGTAACTAAGGGGAGAAGCTGATTATAGGTGTTGAGGGCTTGGGACAGAAGGCCTGTTTGTTGTTGGATTTTGGCAAGATCGTAAAAATTTTGAGCTTTGGTAGGTTCAAGAAGGATCGTTTGAGAAAGATATTTTAGAGTATTTTGGATATCTCCTTTTTTGGCAAAAAGGGAGGCCAGATTTTTGCTGATTTGGGCAGAATCTTGGTTGAGACTGAAGGCTTTGGAAAGATCTGATATGGCTTGGATTAAAAACTGAGGTTGAGAATCCATTAAGGATTGATAGATAGAAGCGCGTTGTTGCCAGCTACGATAATCATTGGGGAATTGTTTGATAGCGTCGGTGGCGCTAAGAATTGATTGATTAAGAAGAGTGGTTGTTTGAGTTTGGTTTGAAGGGTCGCTTTGTTGTATTTCTAAGGCTTGAGAGAAATATTGTTGAGAAGTAAGAAGATAGTGTTGAATGGATTTGGGAACTTGCTCCGATGCTCGTCCTTCGGACTCAAGCGGAGTGCCTTTGGCATAGGGTTCAATTTGATTTTGGTTGGATTTTGTTGTGGTGGAATGATAAGGGGTTTTGTTTTTATTTTTGAAAAAAATTAGTCCACTAAAAGAAAGAAGGGTAATACCGGAAATAGATAGTAACGGTAAGATTGGATTTTTGTGAGTATTTGTATTGATACCAAGGGATTGGAGTTGTTGGATTTGATTAGTAGTGAGATTATTGGGCATTGTTTTTTGATTTTTATTGGCTGAATCTTACCGCTCCATTATTATAATCTGTTTTTACTTGATCAGCTGTTAAAGCATAATTATAAATTTTGACTTCGTCAATGAGACCATCAAATGTTCTAATTGGAGTGGAATAATTACCAATGAACAGAGTTTCACTACTGTCGTCAGCCAAACCTCCTTCGCAGTCAGAATTTTGGTCATTTTGTTGTAAAATGCCATTTACAAAAATGTTTATATCATTGTTTGTATAGGTTACGACCAAATGTTGCCATTGGTTAATTTTCAAGGTATTGTCCGGAGTTCTGGCCATTGCATTGGTGGTATTGCAGTTTCTAATGGCAAAAAACTCATAATCCGTTGTTATTTGGGTTTCAAACCCAGGATTACTACTTCTTTTATCAAAAATTCGGGCTTCATTGTTTTCTCCGCGACCTCTTGGATAAAGCCAGACGGTATATGTAAATTCGTTCAGATTATCTAATGAATCATCGGATCCAGCATTTATATAATCATTGTCTCCATCAAAATCTAGAGCTCCGTTAAATTTCCCGCTAACCCAGTCGGTTGCCGGATCCATATTGGTTAAAGTACCATCATTGTTATGGTCAGATTCGTCGTAAGCGGTGGTACCCAGACCTTCATTAAATGTCCAGTGGGCAATAGGAGCACCTTGGTTATATTCCCATGATACTTCTGCAGTTGAGAGGGCTTTGCTATAGATTTTGATATTATCCAGTGTTCCATCAAAGTAGGTGGTAGATATACGGCCTATTTCTATAGCATCAGCATTAAAGGAAGTGGCAGTAGTAATGGCAACATGATTCCATTGATTGGCTGTTATGGCTGATGAACCTATACCGTTAACATAGACAGAAGGGGAACTAAAACCAGTGGCAATGACTGAGCCGGAACTGAGACTGACACTATGAGTACTGTCAAGATTAAGGATTGATTCTGTAGTAGAGTTTGGATTGATCCAAAAACTGATTGTTTGTAGACCTGGAACCGTAGAACCAACGCTTAAGTAGTCATTAGTACCATCAAACTCAAGAGCCGTACCGATTTTGCCTTGGGTCCATTGAGGGGATGAACTGCCGATTCCAAGGGTGCCGGTGTGGTTGTTGCCACTAGAATCATTGACAGTGGTAGAGTAACCACTTCGTTGGTCCAGTTTAATTGTATTTTCGATAGGGTAAGTAGAATAAGAGCCTGACTCCAGGTGAGAGCGGATATAGTAAAGATCACTGGAACCATTGACTGAATATTTTTGCCAGTCAGAAGGGTTGTTTTGGTTCCAGGAAATAATGCCGTTTTGAGTAAGATTGCTGGTAGTGTCGGTAAAGCCACCAACGGATTCTAGGCTGGTCCATTGAGTTCCGTTCCAGTATTGCCAGTTTAGATCCGGAGAAGTTGCTCCGGAAATACCGGTAGTGGCCAGATCAATACTGATGTTAGAAAAAATGCTATTGGAACCTAAAAATATATATTCTCCTCGATTATTAGCGTCGTCTTCAACAAAATCCAGGGTGTAGTTATTGGTATTGTCGTATAAGTATTCGTTTGGGTTTGATGTATCACCGGCTTGGGCTAGTTTGGTTGGTTCATCGTCACTGCCTCCAAAGATTTTGATTTCGTCATAGGTGCCATCAGCATGGTTTGTCTTATTGTAACCATAAAAAGAAATATTCATTGGATTAGCATCAAAAGTATTTTTAAAGTCATCGTTGTGAGAATGAGTTGGTTCGGTTCCATTTATAAACAGACGAATGGTTTCACCCGTAGAAGCATTGGCATCCCAAGTGATTCTAAAATGAGTCCAATGCCCATTGCTTAATTGGTAATTGCCCGAGGTGACTGCCAGATTAAAATAATCATCGGCACCTTGATTTCCGTTTAGTTGTAAATTGTAGCTACCGACAGAGTCTTCTTTTGTCAGTGACAATTTATCATTATCAGTCCAGTTGTTTATTTCGAAAAGAAGATGGCTGGTATCATCGGTGTGATTCCAATTGGGTTTGAACCAAAATTTTATAGAACCATTAATACTATTAAAATTAGCGGTGTCGGTTATTTCAAAGTAGTCGCCTGAGCTAGTTACCTTTAATCCGTTGCCATATTTTGCGGTAACTATATCGGTTGCCGATAAAGTGTTTATATCATAAGTGTTGCCGGTATCCGGGTTTGAAATGCTTTCGATGTCTTCTAGGGTTGAATACCAAAGTAATTCGTCGGCGAAGTAGGCGTCAGTAATAGGTTTATTACCAAGACTATTGTCCATTTTCCACCAGCTAACAAGATTGTCATATCCAGCGTCAGAATCATTTTGTTCAACTCCCAGTACTACGGCTGAGCTTCTATTATAATCAGTTTTAATTTGATCAGCGGTTAGAGCGTAATTAAATATTTTTATTTCATCCAGGGTGCCATCAAAGTAATTAGTCGATACACGACCAATATTAATAACATTGGCATCAAATGGAGTTGCTGTAGTAATAGCAACATGGCTCCATTGGTCGCCGGTTATGGAACTAGTGCCTATACCATTAACATAGATGGAAGGAGAACTAAAACCGGTAGCGGTTATTACTCCGGAACTAAGACTGACACTATGACTGGCATCTAAATTCAAAACTGATTCTGTAGTAGAATCCGGGTTAATCCAAAAGCTGATTGTTTGCAGACCGGGGATTGTAGAACCAACGCTTAAATAGTCATTGGTGCCATCAAAGTCGAGAGATTTGCCCATAGGTGTTTGACTTGAGTTGGGTTGAGCTCCGGTTGTCCAGGTTGGAGCTGAGGAACCGACGCCGAGAGTGGCATCGAAACTATGATCTGATTCATCATAAGCGGTGGTACCCAATCCTTCATTAAATGTCCAGTGGGCAATAGGAGCACCTTGGTTGTACTCCCATGATACTTCTGCGATTGAGAGGGCTTTGCTATAGATTTTGATATTATCCAGTGTTCCATCAAAGTAGGTGGTAGATATACGACCAATTTCTATATTAGTGGCATCAAAGGAAGTGGCAGTAGTAATGGCAACATGATTCCATTGATTGGCCGTTATCCCCGATGAACCTATGCCATTAACATAGATGGAAGGAGAACTAAAACCAGTGGCAATGACTGAGCCGGAACTGAGACTGACACTATGAGTACTGTCAAGATTAAGGATTGATTCTGTGTTGGAGTCGGGATTAATCCAAAAACTGATTGTTTGTAAATCAGCGACAGTAGAACCGATACTAAGATAGTTACCGACACCATCAAACTCAAGAGCCGTACCTATTTTTCCTTGGGTCCATTGAGGGATTTTTGAGATTTGGTTTGTCCACCCCCAGACGTATAAATCTCTGGCGGCATTTTCTATTCTTTGTTCAATTGTTTGATTTTGGTCACAGGCTACCCATCCGTTTCTGTCAACGGAAACATCGGCGTAGTCATAAAAGTTTTGGGTATCTCCAACTTTTCTGACGGCGTGTTTGTATTCGTCGCTACTATCACCATCGTTGTCTGATGAATAGAGGCCAAAAAAGATACCGGTGGCGTTGTCTGACTGGGCGTCTGTTATGGTTGTTTCTGTATATGTTGTACCAACATCTATGGAGTATTCAATTGGGTTTTGATCTGTAACTATATGAACACTGTTTTTGGCATAGAGACAGCCATGAACATAAAGATCAGTGGTTGTGCTTTCTATGAATTGTTCAAAAATTTGGTATTGATCTACACCCGACATTCCGGTTATGAAATCTCCGTCGTAGATATCTGGTCGATTGTCATTGGTGTTGCCATTGATTCTGGTACCAAATTGATAGGTAGTACCACTAGTATCGACTTCATAAAAAACAACAGCACAAGTTTGAGAAAAGTCGTCACTTATATTTACGTCTGTCCACGTGTTGGTAGTGCCGATTGCTTTGTTTACTGCGTTGGTTTTGAATTCACCAAAACCGTCAGGAATATAACCGGTTAGAACAATATGAATACTGCTGTTTCCAATATATATATCAACATGTCTATCTGAATCAGTGCCAATACAGCCGAATTGATGAGAAGTGTCTTCCTGAACTTCTTGACGAGCATCCGTTGAATCAGGATGTCTGATACCCCAACTATATTCTGTAGTACTAGTGGAGTAGCTTTCGTAACAGATTCCTTCCGCTCCAGCAGGAATAAGCGAAGATATATCTTCTTCCTGCCAGGAGCCGGTGATGGCAGGGGAGATATCTGTGGGGCTTATTTCTTCTATAGAGGATAAGTAATTGTGTGTGAGTGTTAGGTCGTGGTTGTTTCCACTGGAGTCAATAGCGGTGACAGAGGAATTGTCATCCATTTTCCACCAAGCAGAGAGATTGTCATAGCCGGGGTCGGAGTCGTTTTGACCAACACCTAGAACGACAGCGTGACTGCGATTATATTCAGTCTTGATCTGGTCGGCAGTTAGGGCGTAATCATATATTTTTATTTCATCAAGTGTGCCATCAAAGTAATTAGTGGATATACGGCCAATATTAATGGCATTGGCATCAAAGGGAGTAGCAGTAGTAATGGCAATATGACTCCATTGGTCACTAGTTACAGAACTAGTGCCTATACCGTTAACATAGACGGAAGGAGAACTAAAACCGGTGGCGGTTATTACTCCGGAACTAAGACTGATATTATGACTGGCATCTAAATTCAAAACTGATTCTGTAGTAGAATCCGGGTTAATCCAAAAGCTGATTGTTTGTAGACCTGGAACCGTAGAACCAACGCTTGAGTAGTCATTAGTACCATCAAAGTCGAGAGCCGTACCCATAGGTGTTTGACTTGAGTTGGGTTGAGCTCCGGTTGTCCAGGTTGGAGTTGAGGAACCGGTGCCGAGAGTGGCGTCGTAGTTTTTTTGGTAGTCGTAAGCGGTAGTGCCACTGTTTTCGTCGAATGACCAATAAGCTAATGGGGAATTGCCTTTTTCTTCTGAGCTGGGGGAGCCTATTGAATAATTGGATGCTTCTGTAGAAAAATCGGATGATTCAAATCCATTTTCGGCTGATGGATTACCATAGTAGTAATAGATTGTTTGGCTACCTGTTACAAGAGTGTCGAAGTTAACATGAACAGATGTACTGGTAGTACCAACACCGGAGTTTATGTAATAGTCAAGTGGTTGACCGTTGCTTTGGATAAATCTAAGATCGCCGGCGTCGGTTTGGAATTTACTTGTATCAGAGGTGTCAACAGTAATAGATATATACACGTTAGTTTCTTGGGTGGTGTTATTTGTTACAACAATTGATTTTCTGTAATGCCAGGTGTCATCCCACCAGCCGGCTGAGATTGTTTTTAGAGAATTGGCGGTTTTGTATATAAAGATGATTGACCCAAGGAGGATAAAAAGAATGGAAAAAAGGGATTTGTAAGAGAATTTGTTGGCGAAATTATGAAGAGGTAGGATATAGAATTGTTTGATTATGTTACTAAGAGATAACTTTTGGTAGTGTTTGGATGTAGTTTTTTTTGTCATTAGTTTATGATCCACCAATTAATGGGTAAGGGGGCAGTTAGGGGAGAGTCTAGAGCGATGGTGAAGAAAGACTCTGTTTTTTCTTTGACATAGAGGACTTGATTTTTGGTTGTGCCCTGAGGAGTAAGGTAAACCATTGAGTTTTGAGTAAGAGTATTATTGTAAACTATTAGTTCAGTTTTGCCTGTTGGCAAAGTGGCGGTGCCGGCAGTGGCATTGGTACTTAGTTTGGCTGATGATGTGGCTAAGTCTGCGAAGCTTGATTCGGCTATGACAATGGCTGAATCAGTGGCAATATTTATTTTATTTATTTGGGCTGAGCCTTGAATATTGAGAAGAGGAGATCCTTCGTCCGATTGATCGGAATCAGGATGACGCTGTAGTGTGATGTTGTGAGATTCGATGTTGTTGGCGGTTAGAGTACCACTGATGGAGGCGTTGACTGTTTCTATGAGGTTGGCGAATAATGAATTGGAGAAGGTAGCTGTTTTAGCGGTAAGATTTCCGTTAATAATGACATTTCCGGTTTCGGCGACAATCATGGTGTCACCAAGAATATGAACAGAGCCAATGGCAGACGGTTGGATATAAAGGTGTTGATTGGTGGTTTCGATCAAATTATCCCTGATGGCGATTTGACCGGACGAGAAAGTTCCGGTGACGAGAAGAGAGTTTAGTTGTGTTTGGCCTTGAACAATAAGCTGGGCGTTTATAAGCATGTCGTTGGTGAGAGTTAGATTGCCGTGCATGGTAGCGGAGTTAGAGGCGATTTCGGTATACCAATTTTCCGATTCTGTCAGTAGTTCTGATTGACCCGGCAGTGTGTTGCCGATATTGCCGACTATTTGGGTTAATTCAGCGCGGATGGCTGTGATTTTGTCAGACATAATTTCTGTAAATGATCCGTTTTTGCCGATAATATTGTCGGCAAAAAGGGTGGAGATAGTGGCGGTTGTTGCTTTGATATCCTTGGTGGTAAGGGTGTCGGTGATATTGAGTTTTCCTTTGACAACAATTGTGTCGCTGATGTCAGAGAGGGGGGATATGATAGCAGTCTTGGTGGTTTTTGATATGGAGGTGTCACTTACGATATTCTTTGTTATTATATTTGTTGCTTGTAATAAGCCTGTTTGGATTTTGGCTGAAGCAAGTTTAGCGAATTGGCCGATTTGATTTACGGTGTTGCCCAGTGTGTCTGTAAGAGAGTATATGGCGGTTTCTATTTCGTTTTTTGTAGCGTTGTAGCCAAGAGAAGTCAGGACTGATTCGTTGATGTTGTAGTCAACTTGGAGTTGGCCGGTACCGGCGACCGAAATTTCTTTTAGTAAGTTTTCATTGGCGACGAGACGATTATTTAGCTGAAGAATATAGAGGACATTTTCTTCCACTTTTTCGAGAATTTTCATGTCTCTTTGTTGCAGGTCTATTTTTTCCCAAGCTGAAATATCATTCATGCTTGGAAGGTTGGGCAGGTGTTTATTCATACTTATATATTCCTGAAGGTGAGAGAAGTCTTTTATTTCGTAATTATCTTCAAAGACATAATCCGGAACACTTAGTGCTGTGCCACCGACATAAATAGCGTTACTGGCGCGGATGTCTCCGGTGACATCAAGATCGTAGCCGGGGCTGGTATTGTTGATACCGACATTACTGGAACTGTTGAGAACAAGGTTATCGCCTATTTGTTTAATATAACTGCTTGAATTCTCGATAATAACATTGCCAGAGCCCCTTGATCTTAGGGTTAGGTCTTCGGCGCTGTTGGGATCGCCGGCTTCGATATAAAGAGGGGAGAGGGAGCGGATATAATTGGCAGTATCATTGGAAAAATTAAGATTGTAAGCAATTTCTACATCGCCGGAAGCGTTGAAGGCCGATGGATTGTTGAATGTACTTTGGGTTTGGGTGATTGTAGCGATATTTGTATCTCCGACAGAGAGCGCAAGGAGATTTTCGGATCCATTGATGTGAAGTTTGTAACTTGGTCCTGTTGTGCCGATGCCGATGTAGCCGGTGTCGGTGACGACAAAGTTGGTGTAGTTGTTGGCATGGATAAACGATCCGTTGTCAGTCCAAAGGGACGATGCACCAATGTCAAGTTGAGTTCCATCCCAGTAAAGGTTGCCGGAGGTTGAATAGAGACGATTGGTGGTGGTGCCTGGAGCTGAGGAGTCGGCCATATATATGCGTCCATTAATATGGAGTGATTCGTTGGGGTCGGTTGTTCCTATGGCTAGGTAGCCAGTGGCTATGTTAGTGACGTTATTGGCAAATTGGATTTGTGGGTTTGTGTCGCCGGTGTTGAAGGTCCAAGTGAAAGGGAAGGCTGAGCCCCAAGTGGTAGAGATTATTTCGGTGGAATCAAAGGCTATGGTTCTACCAATACCGGTACCGGTGATATCTATACCATAGGCTTCTTGAAGAGTGGTGATATCGTTGGTGTTATCTTTGTCCCAAGAAGTTGTGTCTAGGTAAGCAACTTGACCACCGGAAGCACCTGAGGCTGAAGTGAGAACGTAACTGGAACCAATGTTTAGATTACCTAGAGTCAGAGTACCGCCTATGTTTAAGTTAGTTGTTATGTTTCCCGAGCCTGAGACATTTAGTTGATAAGATGCGTTGGTGGCTCCTATGCCCAGTTTGTCTGAGATGTAGGTGTTGTGAGCTATTATTCCATTGGCTACAAAGTTGTGGGTGTTTTCTACTTCTATATCGTAGACTTGTTGAGGAGGTAATTCTTCAATTGATTTAATTTTTTGCCAGTTTAATTTGTTTCCATCTGCCACTGCGATTTCATCGCCAACAGAAAGATAGATTACTTTGGTCCAGTTGGTGTTACTCATGGCAGGCCATTTGACTGAAAAATTATTTTTTGTTAGATTATTGTTAATGAAATTTGATCCTGCTTTATTAACAACGCTTTCCGATTTATTTATTAATCTTTCGGCTGGTTGGTTTGGGGCAAGTTTTATTGTTCCTGCTTTTTCCGAAGCGCCTTTTTCAATAGATTTGGCAATCTTGACAACAGATGCGCTGTTTGGTATGGTGTTTGTAGTTATTGCTTTTAAGTTAAGGAAATTGGGAGAATAATTATGATTAATGTTGTTGACCTTAATGTTAGAGTGGTTATCGCTTTTGCTTTGGTAATGATTGTTGGTCTTTTGACTTATATCGCTTTTTTTAGAGATTCTGCCGGGAAGCGTCGTTCTAGTCGGAGTTCTCACTAGATATGGGTGGTTGCCGGTGGTTTTGATTGATTTTCCGTCTTGGGTGGTTAGTCGGTAAATTGGTTTTACTCCCATGTCTAAAAGGCCTTTAATTTTGGCCGGGATTATTTTTCCGGTTGTTTCGTCCAGAGATAGGATCATTTCGCCTCCTTTGATGTCTTTTATTTTTTTGTATTCAATATTTTGTGTTATATTATTAGTTGGCGTGGGCTTGGCAGGTTTGCTAGATTGGTTTGATACCCCAAGTCTACCGGGTTCAACTCTCGGCAGGTCCACGCCCTTTTTGTTTTGGTGCTTATTGACAACTGAGTTGTCTTGTGATATATTTTTTTTAAGGGTATCAAGCCAGTCTATTAGCAAGTCTGTTTGACTTACCAAATCCGCTCTTTGAGCGGTTTTTTGGTGGTTTGAATCTTTCTTTACTATTGGCAAAAGACTGTCGCCGGTAATACATTGGCCTTCTATGTGGAGTTTGGTAAGAGGGGAAGTGGTGCCGATACCGATGTTGCCAGTTTGGACGGCAAAGATGTTTGAGGATAGATAGAGTTGGGGATCGGTAGCTCCGGCGTCAAA
>Ga0180015_1000075_pt1 | contig 26830 bp, 22 predicted proteins | sample KR13_S2_MetaG_FD_116508 | JGI IMG/M metagenome (GOLD analysis project Ga0180015, IMG submission 116508) | Groundwater microbial communities from the Olkiluoto Island deep subsurface site, Finland - KR13_S2_MetaG | ecosystem: Environmental > Aquatic > Deep subsurface > Groundwater | place...
CCTGCTGATCATTCTTCAATCCCCAAGAAACCACAACATGTTGTGGTTTGATCTCAGGTATCGTGGTTATTCTCCGGGGTGAGTCGGCAAAACACAATTCTTGCTGGGGGGAAGTTTGGTCTAATCGGTCGCGCTGGAGTATATTGAACAGTATTGTGTTGTCGTCTATTACCTCGTAATCGGAGACCTCCGCGCCGACCACGTCGAAGTCACCCTGGTCCGGCGGCGGGTACATGGCGTCCGGCCCGCAGAACTTCTCATAGCAGCTGGAAGTCATGTACATGGAACCGGAGCACCAGCCGCCGCTCACGTAGACCATCAGGAACTCATTCATTACTTCCCGGGCATGCTTTATATCGTTTTCCTCGTAGTCGGCCTGCTGTTGTCCGGTGGTCTCGCTGGTGCCGGTTTCATTGGATACATGGCCTTCATCTCCATCGCGAGTTGCTACGACCACGCCCACCACAATGCCGGCGACGACAATGAGAACGACAGCAACGATGGCCACTATACCCAGGGGGGAGGTTAATGAAGCTGACGCAGGGGACTTAACCGGAGGCCCCGGGGGCGTGGGTGGTGCTGGCCCCAGCGGCGGGGACGGCTCCATCGGCTCTTGTTCCACCCTTCTAACAGGCGCCCCGCAGTTGGTGCAGAAATCGTTGTCGGGGCCAACATCGCCACCGCATTTATTGCAGAACACGAACCCTCCCAGTTCGATTATGCTACTTGTATTATGTACTCAGTGAGCCGGCGGAACAATAGACCACTTTGAACTAAGTACCCCGCTCCATAAACACGCTGGCATTCGAACGCCGCTGCACAAAAACGCAAGATGGTACCCGGTACCTCGACAAGGTACCTCGACACGAGTCCACCTGGGCCTACCGCAGTGAAACGCGGGCTTAGAACTCCAATCCCTCGAAAGCGAATTGAAGGTAATCGGGTATTTCGCAGTTACTGTCTTTACGGAAGAGCCCCACGCAGGTGTCGCCACCCCGGCCCAGCACCTGCGGGTTCTCGAAGCCGAAACCCAGGGACTTCGCCATAAGGTAGTCAACGATGTTACAGTACGGCAGTAACTCTTCAGCCCCGAACTTCTTCATAATCTCGCAAACCGCACACTGCGAGTACTCGACCTTGAAAAGAACGCCGGGGTCATCCACATCGGTGGACACGGCATATACCCAGTTCTCCGGGTATTCCCGTTCCCGGGAAATCCCGCCGTGTCTTCTCATGCGCTTTATGAATAACCTGGATCTTATGAGCTTCCCACCAAGATGCCTGATGAATTTGGGATATTTGTCAAATCCCTCATAGAACACCCGCGTCATCACCTTGACGAACTCCTCGGTGCTCATCCCGTGCTCCTGAACCACCTTGTAGAACGGGATGTACCAGGCATTGATAAGCATTACGTTGATGAACTGGTTTTTCTTCCCTCCAACGTCCGGCAGTTGAGGTAGTAACTCCTTCGTCTTTCTAACTGTTTCATCGTGAATCTTGTCCGCCGTGGGCTCATCGAATCTCTCAACCAGGTGCTTCCTGAAATGCTTGAAATGCTTTTCGAAGCCCTTCAGGATCTTGGGCTGTTTCTCCTCATAGAAGTTCATTGCCACGTTGCTCCTCTCTACTTGAAACACGTCCCATGAAGTATACTCGAGTTTGCGCGACTCAATGCATTCGGCGCCATTCGGGTTTTCAAGATCGCATTCAGGGAGGTTCATTCCGAGTTATCCCCAGAGTTCCCTGTTGGGGTAATAGCATAGCAGAGTATTGACAAGAATTACGGGCTCGACATGTATGGCACCCCGCTCCATAAATACGCTGGCATTCGAACGCCGCTGCATCCACTCCGGCTGCGTTCCGCTCCCTAGACGTACTACAGGAGTACGTCTCACTCGCGCGCCTTGCCGGAGCGGCGCTTCGACGCTCTCGGTGCTTAACCGTATCTATGGAACGGGGCACCTAGGCAGTGGAGGCACTGAGAAGAGCGGGCCGGCAGTTGAATCGATTGCCGTGTTTCGGAAAACGAAAGCCCCTGTAGTAGAATTGAAAGGGTGGGGAGAAAATGGCAAGCGGCAAGGATTGAAGGCTGGAGGCGGGGTTGTGGGAACGCACGGGGAAGGCCGGGAAGAGGGCCGAAGGAGCGTGATGACCGCGCTGGGGACAGTAGCGGTCATTTTCGCGTTGGCGGTGCTGCTGGGCCTCATCGGGCTTGCCGCGGCGGGGGGTGGGGAGACGACCCATGGCACGGATGACAGCGGGCACCAGGAGGAGGGCCACAGTTCGGAGGAGGTAACGGTGCCGGACGTTATCGGCATGGAGGTCCACCAGGCGGAAAAAGCCCTCGAGGCGGGAGGCCTGGAGATGGTGCCGTTGGAGGGGCTTGAGGGGACGGTTACCGGTCAGCACCCGGAGCCGGGGCACAGGGTTGAGAAGCACTCGGAGGTAGAGGTAGAGGTCGGCCGGGAGCCACCGCACCAGGAGCCTCAAGGCGGGGAAGAGCCGGTTCACCCGGCGGACGAGGGCCACGGGGCGGATGACGAAGCCGGGCACGACCAGTGTTCCGTCTCATAAGTACGGTGACGCACCGAGAGCGTCGGTGCGCCGCGCCGGCAAGGCGCGCGACTGAGGCGTACTCACTGAGTACGTCGCAGGGAGCGGAACGCAGCAGGAGCGGACGGGAGCGGTGTTCGAATGCCATTGTATTTGTGAGACGGGGCACTAACACTGATATCGCACGGTGGCACGAGAGGTGGTCCCGTTGTGTTTCCACGCATGATTCACGTAAGGCAGAGGCTTGAAAGCGCACCCCTGGGGGATCCCGGGGAGGCGCTGGCCGAAGGTCTTGCGCGCATCGGCGCGGGAGGACTCCCGCGGCCCGGAAGCAGGGTGGCGGTGGCGGTGGGAAGCAGGGGGATCGACGGCATAGTGACGGTGGTCGCCTGCCTGGTCCAGCGGCTGAAGGGGATGGGTGCCGTCCCGTTCATAATCCCGTCCATGGGGTCACACGGTGGTGCGACGGCGAGGGGCCAGGAGATGGTGCTTCGCAGCCTTGGGGTGACGGAGGAATCCGTCGGAGCACCGGTCATATCTTCCATGGAAACGGTTTCGCTGGGCGTCACGCCCGGTGGAGCCGAAGCGTTCATGGATAAGTCGGCGATGGAAGCGGACGCGGTGGTGGTGGTGAACAGGGTCACCCCGCATACGATGTACGGTGGCCCGGTACAGAGCGGCGTGTTGAAGATGCTTGCGGTCGGCCTGGGCAAGCGGGATGGAGCCCGGTCGCTGCACCGGCACGGGTTTGGGGCTCCACAACTCATAGGAGAGATGGCGGACCTGGCGCTCAGGTCCCTGCGCGAGGTTATCGCGGTGGCGCTGGTGGAAGACGGAAGGAGAGAGCTCTCCCGGCTGGAGGTCCTGGGTCCCGAAGAGATAGAGGCGCGGGAGCCGCAACTGCTGGATCTTGCGATGTCCATGTCGCCCGGGATTCCAGTCGGACGTATCGACCTGCTGGTGGTTGACGAGATGGGGAAGGAAATCTCGGGGACGGGAATGGACCCCGGGATTACCGGGAGAGGAAAGGATACGGCCGAACGCGGGGCCGGGTTCTACTCGAGAAGGATCGTGGTGCTCGGGCTCACGGAAGGCTCGAGGGGAAACGCCACCGGCGTGGGCCATGCGGATATAATAACCGAGGACCTGTACCGCTCCATTGACAGGGAGGTAACTTACGAGAACGTGATGACGTCGGGGGAGCTGGAGAGGGCCAGGGTGCCCGTGGCGGCGGCCACCGACAGGGATGCGGTGGACCTGGCGCTTCGGAGCCTGGGCAACCCCGACTGTGAGACCGTGAGAGTGGTACGGATAAAGAACACCAGGGAGCTGGAGGAGCTTCTGGTGTCGAAGGCAGTGGCGAGAGAGACGGAAGGACGGGAGGGCGTCCTGGTTTTGGGGGAGGAGGAAGCCATGGAGTTCGATAGTTCCGGTAAGATCCTACCGTCAGGCGGGAAGAGAGGCGGTGACGGAGATGAGCGTTAAGAGGTGCGGAGAGTGCGGCGGGCCGGTATACACCCGTATATTCCGGCGGTGGAACAGCGATGGCACCGTTACCGGCAGATTGTCGAGCGGAGTACGTATTTGCCACATCGAGGCGGGAGAGGTCTGCGCAATGGTCGAGGGCATCTCGGCCCGCATAGGGTACCATATCGACCGGATCGTGGTGGAGGGGGAGAGAAAGGCCTCGCGGAACATAACCAACGAGACGCTCTCACCCGGACACGGCCTGGTCGGCCTGGTGGGCCGAAGCTGGGGTGGAAGCCCGGTGTCACTCAAGATTATCCTTGCCATCAGCAGGTCGGTGGGGTTCGGGTCACCGGAGGTGCTGAAGTACATCAGGGGCAGGGAGCTGAAGCTCAGGGTGGAGAACCCGTTCTGCGTGCCGATAGTGGTGGGAGACCTGTGGGGCGCCTTCGAGGCGCTGCACAGGATAACAGCCGATGTGAGCTGGGAGGAGACGCCCGGCGCGGTAAAGATAGACCTGGTGAAGGTGCGTGACGAGATGGTGGAGGAGCACCCCGACAGGCTCGCCCTGCAGAAGATGGCCACACTGCCGGGTGACGTGGGGTTTGACAGGTGCCCGCGCTGCGGAATCCCCCGGGAGGTCACCGGTTCCATAGAGTGGGACCTTGATGCCGGCGTGGTCAAGAACCGGAAAACCGGAAGGCGGGAGGTCACCGTCATGGTGGAGGCGGTAAACGCGGTCATCAGCGAGCTTACCGCCGAGCTTGGCGATGAGATACCGGGCATGGTTCAGCAGGTCGAACAGGAGTACATCGCCGACATGATGAAGGACTCGCGGTTGCCGAACACGATAAGCGAGTACGAGGCGTTGCTTGAAGAGCTCCGCGTTATGGGGATGGGGAACCCGGTGGAGGTCGAGAAGGAGGGCGAGCGGCTGGAGGTGAGGGTTAACAACCCGTTCTGCGAGCCGCTCCTCGCGGGAAGGGTCGGAGGGTACTACGAGGCCCTGGAGGGAGTGACTCCGACGATGACCTGGACCCCCGACGAGGAAGGGTATACCATCATCAAGGCCAACCCATCCTGACCGAACGCCGACTGCCCGTGGAGCGTTGCGCCCGGAAGTAAGACTCGGCTAACCTCGCATGGGTTTTGAAAACCGGTACGGCCAACGCCGGTGGGGCCCGGGAACCGGGAAGCGGAATATGGAGGGAGAGCGAAGTGGCTGAGAAGTACGACGCGATAGTGATAGGAGCGGGAATCGCGGGGCTGGGCGTTGCCGCGCTACTGCAGAGAGACGGCATGAGGACTCTGTGCGTGGAGAAGGACCAGAGGGCCGGCGGGCGGATGCAGGGCTTCGACCTCGAGGGTGGATGGAGGCTGGACATCGGGCTGCACATGGCGGAACTGGGCGACGCGTCCTCAAGTGATGACCTCGTCAAAGCGGTGGGAAAAGAGGTCGAGTGGGCGAAGTTCAGTGACACGGTGGAGATATACAGAAACGGGCGCTGGCAGACGCTACCAGAGATGATAGTGGCGGCGCCGCAGGATATCGAGAATATAAAGAACACGATGAAGGGGATCGCGCTCATGGACGATCCCGAAATCGAAGCGAACGACCTCACGAGTTGGGGGGATTGGCTCGAGGACAACGTCAACTCGGAGGTGGCCAGGGAGCTTTTCGCCATTAACGGGATGATAATGACCACCGTGCCCGATACCATGGAGATGTCGGCGGGCGAGATACTATATATCAGCCGCGAGAACCTTCGCAACAAGAGGAACCTCCTCACGGCGGCGTATCCGGTGGGAGGGATGCTGGGGATAATCGACCCCCTGCGTGAGTCGTTCGAGGAGGCCGGGGGAACGCTGGCGCTCGGGACCGAGGTTGACTCGATACTGTTTGACGGGAACAAGGCCAGGGGGGTGCTGACCAGGAAGAGGAGCCTGTCCCCTTACCCCGGCTGGTTCTATATGGACGACCTGGAGATGGTGGAGGCGCCGGTAGTGGTCTGCACCATCCCGCTGTGGAACCTCGACGCGGTACTGGACATGAACCCCGAAACATCAGTGATGCCGGAATGGTGGATCAAGAGGTACGAGGACCTGAAGTACGAGACCACCGGGCTCATCGGTTATACGGTGGCGCTGGGCGAGCCGGTGTACGACAAGCCGAACTTCCTCTCCGCACTCAAGCTGGACCACACCGGGAAGCCTTTCCAGGCGTTCGTCCCCACCGCGTACGATCCGGGGGTGGCGCCCGAGGGCAAGTCGCTGCTCCAGACCGACTGTGTTGTGGAGGTGGAAGACATATTCGACAAGTTCGAACTGGACCGTCTACTGGACCTGATGTGGAAGGACATCGGAGAGATGTTCCCGGGAATAGACGAGAAGGTGGAGTGGAAGTTCACCTACAAGTGCATTGGCTGCGACGGCCTGGCCAGGAAACCGGGGCAGGTCGGTGCGTTCAAGCCCGACATCGTGGCACCGGGGATAGAAGGCCTTTACTTCGCCGGTGATACTTACCGCGGGCGGGGCCTCGCCCTTAACAGCGCGGCACTGTCGGGCAGGAACTGCGCGGAGAAGGTGCTGGAGAAGTACGGCAACTAGTGTTCCGTCTCATAAGTACGGTGACGCACCGAGAGCGTCGATGCGCCGCGCCGGCAAGGCGCGCGACCGAGTCGTACTCTTGGAGTACGTCGAGGGAGCGGAACGCAGCAGGAGCGGATGCAGCGGCGTTCGAATGCCATTGTATTTATGAGACGGGGCACTAGACTGGTCGCACCTCTTTGAGGGAAGGTTCGGGGCCTGCCCTGGACGAAGGAGACGCCGGAGAAGCAGACACCCGGGCGGGCCGGGGCCCGGGGGTACTAGAACGCGGGAGGTACTCAGTGGATTTTATGCTCAGCCAGGAACAGCAGGATTTCAAGAGAGAGTGCAAGGAGTTCGCCAGCAAGGAGATAGCCCCCTTCCTGGAGGAGCACGATCGCAACAGCACGTTCTTCTGGGGAGGATGGAAGAAGATGGCCGAGTTCGGCCTGCTGGGGCTTCCGTTCCCGGAGGAGTACGGGGGGTCGGGCGCGTCAGCGCTGGACACCGCGGTGGCCAAGGAGGGGTTCGCCGCCGGGGGGGCCGACTGGGGCATATGTCTCTCCTGGGGGGCCAACACGATTATAGGCGGAGTCCCAATATGGAAGCTGGGCACCGAGGAGCAGAAGCAGAAGTACCTGGTCCCGCTGGCGGCCGGTGAGACAGTAAGCTGCTTCGGGCTGACCGAGCCGGACGCCGGCTCGGATGCGGCGTCGCTCTCAACCTCCGCGAAGAAGGTCGGTGACAAGTACATCCTGAACGGCAGCAAGATGTTCATAACCAACGGTCCGATAGCGGACATCGCCATTGTGCTGGCGGTAACCGACAAGGAGAAGGGTCCCAAGGGAGGCATAAGCGCGTTCATCGTGGAGAAGGAGTTCCCCGGCTTCAGGGCGGGCAAGGAGCTTGACAAGATGGGCAATCGCACATCCCCCACCTCGGAACTGTTTTTCGAGGACTGCGAGGTCCCGGCGGAGAACCTGCTGGGTGAGGAGGGCCTCGGGTTCGTGCTGGTGGCCAAGGAGACGCTGGAGTGGGAGCGGGCGGTGATGATGGGCCCGGCAATCGGCCTGATGGAGGCGAACCTCGAGCGGTGCCTCGCCTACGCCAAGGAGAGGGAGCAGTTCGGGCAGCCGATAGCGAACTTCCAGGCGATCCAGCACAAGCTGGCCGACATAAAGGTCGCGATGGACACATCCCGGTTGCTCATGTACCGGGCAGCCTGGATGAAGGACGAGGGGATGCCGGCCGCCATGGAGGCGTCCGTCTGCAAGCTGTTCATCTCAGAGGCCGCCATGGAGGCGGCAAGCACCGCGGTACAGATATTCGGCGGGTACGGCTACATCCGAGAGTACCCGGTTGAGCGGTCGTTCAGGGACTCCAAGCTTGGGGAAATTGGCGGGGGGACCTCGGAGATCCAGCGCATGATAATCAGCAAGATGCTGCTGAGGGGATAGGTCTGATGCTCGGGGCGAAGGCGATAGCACGCGCCAAGATAAACCTGTTTCTCCAGGTGGGTCCCCGGCGGGAAGACGGCTACCACGAGATACGTTCCGTCATGCAGTCGTTGGAGCTGTACGATGAGATGTTCTTCCGCCGCACCGACGGCTCGGGCGGCAAGGTCATGTTGCGCTGCAACGACAAGGATGTGCCTACCGGCGCTGATAACTTAATCTGGCGGGCCGTCGAGGCTTTCGAAGGCGAAACCGGCCCGATTGACGGGGGGGTCGAGGTCTTCCTCAATAAGAGGATCCCCCTGGGAGCGGGGCTGGCCGGCGGAAGTGCCGACGCCGCGGCGACGCTGCTGGCGCTGGACCATATGTACGAGCTTGAACTGTCGGCCGATATCCTGATGGACATAGGCGCCCGGATCGGGTCTGACGTGCCGTTCTGCATACGGGGAGGCACCGTCATGGCAACGGGCAGGGGCGAGCGCCTGGAGCCGCTGGAACACCTGCCCCCTTTCAAGGTCATCCTCGCGACGCCTGACGAGGAGGCGTCCACGACGGAGGTGTACCAGCGGTTCGATGAATTGCGCGAGGATGGAGAGCCGCACCGAGAAGAGGAGGCCGAACAGGCGCTGGGAGCGCTTCTCGAGGGTGTCAGGAAGCGGGACATCGAGAGCGTTTGTTGCAACTTGCGCAACAATCTTGAATCTGCCACGATAGCGAGTGATCGGGTCGAGCAGTACAAGGACGTGGCCCGGGGCGCCGGGGCGTTGGCGGCACTGATGACCGGGAGCGGGCCTACCGTGTTCGCTCTTGTTTCAGGGATGGACAGGGCCGCGGAAGTAGCCTGGGAACTGGAGAAGATTGCACCGATCACCATAGTCACCTGCTTCTCGGACCGTGGTGCCGAGGTCAAGAAGCTGTAGCGACTCCCGCTGGGGTGTAGCCAAGTGGTAAGGCAGCGGCCTTTGGAGCCGCCATCGCTGGTTCGAATCCAGCCACCCCAGCCAGCTCTGATGTTCCAACACCGATTTGCTTATGTGCGTTTGCTTGTGGATCGCTTGCCTGGCTTAGCAATACTTTAGAGGCGTGTACGCTCGATGTAGCAGATAAGCGTTGGTCTTGTGTTTTAAATTGATTGCACTCCTCTTGTGTTACGCGACATGAGGGACCGGTCCCTGACGGAAGATCCCCCCTTCGTAGCGCCGGCAACTTGCCGCCCCCCTCCCCGGTCCTGCCTCGAACTGCCTTTCCGCTTGTTAAGCGGCACCAGTTGATTTAATCTGTTGTTGGCGTTATCGGGGTGGATTGCCACCGCCCTGGAATACATTGGAGATGGGGCCCGTTTATGAGTGATTCTGATAAGCCACGGGACAACAGCAAGGTAGCGGCGATCGTACTGGCCGCCGGTAAGGGAAAGCGGATGAAATCGGACATCCCGAAGGTCCTGCACGAGGTTTGTGGGAGGCCGATCATCTGGTACGTCCTGGATGAGGTGAAACGCCTGGAGCCGGGTGAGGTGCTGCTGGTAGTCGGGCACGGGTCCGACGCCGTCTCAGAGGAAGCTCCCGGGGTGCGTTGCGTTACGCAGTCCGAGCAGAAGGGCACCGGGCACGCGGTAATGGTGGCGATGGAAGAACTCGGCCCGGAGTTCGACGAGATAATGGTCTTACCCGGGGATAGCCCGCTTGTCAGGAGTTCCACGTTGGAGTCGCTCCTCCAAGCGCGGAGGAAAGATGGCGTGGGGGCGTCCGTCCTGACGGTCGAGATGGACGATCCTACCGGTTACGGCAGGATAGTCAGGGATGATAGGGGCATGGTGAAGAGGGTAATAGAGGAGGCCGACGCGTCTGAGGATGAGCGCGGGGTAACCGAGGTCAACGCAAGCACCTACGCGTTCAACCGATCACTCCTGGAGTCAGCGCTGTCGAACCTCACGGACCACAACGCCCAGGGAGAGTACTACCTGACCGACATAGTGGAGGCGATGGTCTCCTGCGGCGAAGGGGTGATCCCGGTCCACGGCCTGGCCGAGGAAGCACTTGGGGTCAACGACAGGCGGCAGATTGCGGTGGTGGGCGAGGCAATAAGGCGAAGGATAAATGAGGCCCTCATGATGAGTGGCGTAACGATCGTGGACCCGAAAAACGCGTATATCGACTACGGTGTCGAGGTAGGGCGCGATACGGTTATCATGCCGATGGTGTTCATTACCGGGGCGACGAAGATAGGGCAGGGTTGTATGATAGGGCCTTGCAGCGCGATAAACGAATCGGCGATAGGAGACAGGTGCGTGGTGGAGTGCTCCTGGCTGGATGGGTGTGAGATCTCCCGGGAGGTGAACGTCGGGCCGTTCTCGCGGCTACGCCCCGGGTGCAAGGTAGGGGCAGGCTCCAAGGTGGGAAGCTTCGTGGAGATGAAGAAGGCCGTGGTGGGTACCGGCAGCAAGATACCGCACCTGAGCTACATGGGAGACGCGGTAATAGGGGACGGGGTCAACGTCGGTGCGGGGTCTATCACCTGCAACTACGATGGCGAGGAGAAGCACTCGACGGAGATCGACGACCGGGCGTTCCTGGGAAGCGACACTATGCTGATTGCCCCGGTGAGGATAGGAAAGGACGCGGCCACCGGAGCGGGGTCGTCTATCTATCAGGACGTCCCGGACGGGAACCTTGGCATAGAGAGGCATTTGCAGAAGAATATACCCGACTGGCGCGAGAGAAAAAAGAGCGGGCAGGGCAAGGAGAAAGAGCCCGGGTCGAACGACTGAGGACTAAGGAATGGGAGGTGCCACTTTGAGGGAGGTCACCCGAAAGAGGCTGTTAGTGTGTTACGGGACGTCGTGCCCGGAACTGGGGGAGGAAATCGCTACCGGCATCGGGATCGCCGCCGGGAAGCTGGAGATATCCCGGTTTTCAAACGGCGAGATATACGTGAGGTTCCTGGAGAGTGTACGGGGAGCCGACGCGTTTGTAATCCAGACCATGGCGGAACCGGTAAACGACAATATAATGGAAATGCTGTTGATGATGGATGCCCTCAAGCGCGCGTCGGCCAAGCGGATAACCGCCGTCGTGCCGTACTACGGTTACTCACGCCAGGACAAGAAGTCGCTGTCCCGGGAGCCGATAAGCGCCCGGCTGGTGGCGGACATCCTGTCCAAGGCCGGCGCGGACAGGGTCCTCTCGGTAGACCTGCACGCGGGACAGATCCAGGGGTTCTTTGACTTCCCGGTGGATCACATCACCGCTTTGCCAATCCTGGCCGGCTTCATCGCTCACAAGAACCTCAAAGACATAGTCGTGGTATCGCCGGACGCGGGGCGGGTGAAGGTGGCAATGAGGTTTGCGGACCGGCTGCATGTGCCGATGGCTATTCTGCACAAGCGAAGGCCCGACAAGAACGTGGCGGAGGTGCTCCACGTCATAGGCGAGGTGGAGGGGAAGATCGCGGTTATAATAGATGACATGGTGGATACCGCCGGGACGATGGTGGAGGCGGCGACCGCGCTCAAGAAAAGAGGGGCAGTGGAGATATACGCCTGCGCGACGCACCCGATACTCTCCGGTTCGGCGATCGAGAGAATCCGGCAGTCGGAGATAAGGGAGATGATCGTGACGAACACTCTCCCGGTGCCATCCGATAAGAAGATTGATAAAATAACCGTGCTGTCCATTGCGCCGCTGTTGGCTGACACCATCACCGCGGTGTTCAAGGACGAGTCGGTAAGCGAGATAGTCGGCGGAGACAACCAGTTGTAAAGTTGGAGCGTGGTGAGCCTTGGAACTGAAGATTGAAGCGAGAACGCGAGATTTAACCGGAAAGAGGGGCGCCCGAAGGACCAGGGCGCAGGGTGACGTGCCAGCGGTTCTATACGGCCTGGGAAACGAGTCCCGCAATCTGGCGGTAAAGAAGGGTGACCTGTGGGATGCCATACAGGGCGAGGCCGGCCTGAACGTCCTCATCGACCTGTGGGTTGTGGACGGCAAGGAGAAGGATAACCAACTGGTCATGATTAAGGAGTTGCAGAAGCACCCATTAAGGGAGGAGATACTACACGTCGATTTCCTGATGGTGGCGCGAGACGAGAAGATAAGTATGCAGGTGCCGGTTGTAATAATAGGCGAGGAGGAGTCCGTGGGGTTGAAGAACGGAGGGACGCTTCAGCATAACCTCTGGGACGTGGAGGTCGAGTGCATCCCCACCAGAATCCCCGAAGGCTTGTCACTGGACATCTCGGGCCTGGATATCGGAGACAGCCTTCGCGTGTCCGACCTGGACGTCCCTGGGGAAGTGGAGATCCTGGTAGGCTCGGAGGACGTCGTTGTCAACATCCTTGCCCCGCGTGTTATTACGGAAGAGGTAGAGGAAGAGAAAGAACTGCTCGAGGGCGAGGAGGAGATCGAGGAGGGGATGGCGCCTGCCGAGGAAGCAGCGGAAGAAGGCGCCCCGCAGCCGGGGGGCGAGGAACGCTAGAGCGGCCCGAGGTACCAGGCAAAAACGCATCCCCGGGCTTGGCGATGTTGACAGGGGCGCGGATGTAGCACTCGTAGTGGGGCTTGGAAACCCGGGCCGGAAGTACCGGTGGACCAGGCACAACGTGGGGTGGATTGCCGCGGAGCGCCTCCTGGAGAGTTCAGAACTGATTGCCGACGGGAAGTGGCCGGACGGCCAACTGGCGCTCGCCGGGTCTGGCAACAGACGTTTCCTGATGTTGAAACCCGAGACATACATGAACAACAGCGGGCGGGCCGTCGTGCAGGTTATGGAGCGGTACAGGGTGGCCCCAGAGCAGGTCGCGGTGCTGCACGACGATATCGATATCCAACTGGGCGACGTAAGGGTGAAGCGCGGCGGCGGGTCGGGAGGACACCAGGGCCTTGCCTCGATGATAGAGGCGACGGGAGAGCGGTGTTTTACGAGGGTGAGAATAGGCATCGGCAGGCCACCCGAAGGAGTAGACCCGGCCGAGTACGTGCTGGCTCAGTTCACGGAAAGCGAAAGGGAAAAGGTCAGAGACGCGGTGGCGCGGGCGGCGGAGGTGGCCCTGGGACTTATTGCGGGGGAAGACAGTGAGAAACGGTAGGTGGCTTCTCGCCTGCTCCTTTCTGCTGGTGGCGCTACTGCTGGTGGGGGCCGGTTGCGGTGATGAGGTCAGCTCTGAGGTCAGGGGGCTGCTGGCCGAGGTAAGTACACCACCTGGAGAAGTCAGCCGCCGCGACGCTGAAGCTGGAGGAGTTCCAGAAGGATTGGGGAAACCTGGCGACCTCGACGGAGGTGACCGGGGATACCGTGGCGAAAGCAATGGTTTTAGTGGACGTGGCGCAGAAGAACCTGGTGGAGGCACTGGAGGAAGTAAAGGCGGCCGAGAAGGCGATGCACGGCGTCAAAGGGTCTGACGTCAGCAAGGAGATGAAAACGTATACCGAAATGAAGCTGGATGCCATGGAAGAGCAGGAGAAGATATTCGAGCTGGAACTGAGGGCGATGACCATCCGGGTGCAGGCTCTTTCCGAGCCGGAGTCGGACATACTGCCGGAGCGCCTGGCCGAGTATGAGAAGCAGATCGCCGAACTCGACAAGGAGGCGCGGGAGCATGCGGGTCGGGCACAGTCGCTGCATATCGACGCCAACGAATACTACGATGAGAAGATCAAGGAATAAGGGCGGCCGCTGCGGAGCCAGCCGGCTGCTGATCGGGCTACTGCTGGCGGCAATGGTTCTCTGCGCCCTCACCCCGGGCTGCGGAATGGAAACGGACGAGGCGAACGAGGCCCTGGCCGCGGGAAACAAGCACCAGGCGGAAGCCGAGGAGGCGCTGGCGCGCATCACCAACTTCCCCGCGGAGTGGGAGGCACTGTTCAACGTCTCAACTGTCGGCGCGGAACAGATAAACGCGGCCAGGCAGCTGATACAGGCACGGGAGCAGGACCTGGAGCAGTTCGAGCAGGCGCTGAAGGCGTGGGATGAGGAGTTAAAAAAGATACCGGCGTTGAACGTGGATGAGAAGATAAAGGAGTACACCAGTAAAAAGATGAACTCCATCAAGTGTTGGACCGACTACGCGGAGAGCTACCTGATGCCCCTGATCAAAGGGTACTCCGGCATCGTGGAGGAGATCGCCTACGGCAGGCCCCAGGCGGAGATCAACCAGAAGGCGGCGGAAGTGGCCACGCTCGTAGGCGAAACGGTTACAAAGATGGAGGAGTGCAAGAGTGTCGAGAAACAGGCCGATGACTTCTTCAAAGAAAACAAGCTCGGCGAGTAACACCCACCCAAACGTGGGGCTAGACCCCTTCCTCACAAATAAGCAAAAGCCACAAAATGACGCACTGGTGACAGGTACCAGTGGCTCAAAATGACGCACTGGTGACAGGTACCAGTGGCTCATTATACAACGATACACCCTGGTGTATAATATGGTACGGAGGCGGGCCGGGAGACCGCGCCGCACCGGCAGATGAAAGCCCCGGCGATGGTATCAGGCCGTGGAGGTTGCAATTGCCTGAAGAGCCACGAGATCTCACTCTGGACGAGCTGGACGAGCGGATTTCCTCCGCGTTCCAGGACGCGTACCCCGACCTATCCCAGGAGGAGCGCAAGCACATGTCCAGGAACTTCACCCAGGTCGTCAACGGGATAGTAGATATTGGCAGAAAGGTGGGAAGCGAAGCGAATCACTCCCACATGGATGTGGCCAACAGTCTCATATACTGGTGTGTGGCCAGCACCCGTTTAGAGGACTTTTGCAACGGGGAGTGGGACCCCGCCCTGGAGGACCCCGGGATAGCCCGCATCAGCCCCCGGGAGACGAGCATGTTGATGGGAGAATTCGTGGCCAGGGTCGCGGACTGGCTGTTGGGAATGGAGGTCTTGAGGGAGTTCCCCGAACTCTACAATACATTTATCAACGGGGCGGTAGCCCTCGGCACTGAGGGGTGGGAGAAGAACAGGGGGAAGCTGGAGTACTAGCTAACAGGTGAACAGGAGGAGCGGGAGATGGGGAAACCGGTAGGTATCGTGGGGGTAGGCCAGACCCATCACGCGTCGAAGCGCCTGGACCTGTCCGGCACTGAACTGATAAGCGAGGCGGTGACCCGCGCCCTGGACGATGCCGGGATCAACGCAAGCGAGATAGACGCCTTCGTCATCGGGAACATGGACCACTTCGAGAACATCAACTACGTGGACGCGTGGGCGACGGACGGACTGGGCTCGTTCATGAAACCGGTGTTCAAGGTGACCACCGGGGGGACCACCGGTAACACGGTCGCGGCCTGCGCTTACTACCACGTTGCGTCGGGGCTCTTCGAGACGGTCATGGGTGTTGGCTGGGAGAAGAACTCCGAGTCGGACACCCAGGCGGCGATAGCAACCTGCGCCAACCCGGTGCTGGAGAGGGACGCCTTCGCGGGGGCGATAGGCCCGCTTGCCGCGGAGTATTCCATGTACATGGGGAAGTACGGGGCAACCGAGGAGGACGCGGCGATAGTGGCGGCCAGGGACCGTAACAACGCGCTAAACAATCCGTACGCCCACAACCGGATGGCGGTAACGGTCCAGGACGTAATGAGCTCGCCCATGCTCTCGTACCCTATAAAGCTCCTGGACATGTGCCCCCGATCCGACGGCGCCTGCGCGGTCATCTTCACCTCCGAGGAGAAGGCGAAGAGGTTGTGCCCCCGGCCGGCGTGGATACACACCTCCGTGGTGCGTCACGATTACACATACCTCGGCGACCTGGAGTGGCACCGGCTGATGAGCCTGGAGAGCGCCTCCGCCGAGGCGTACAGGCTGGCCGGAATAACCGACCCGGTGAAGGAGTTCGACGTGGCGGAGCTCTACCTCCCCGTCTCCACCTGCGGGGTGAAGTGGATGGACTCCCTGGGGTTCTGCGAGATGGGCGGGGCGCCGGAACTGGTGCGAAAAGGAGTAACGGACATGGACGGCGAGTTGCCGGTCAACCCCTCAGGGGGCGTTATCTCCACCAACCCGATCGGAGCCACCGCCATGATACGGGTGGGGGAGGCGGCCTGGCAGATAATGGAGAGGGCCGGAGACCGGCAGGTGCCCAACGTGAAGAAGGCGCTTGCCACCGGGTACGGCGGCTGCGCCTGGTCCAACGTGATGATAATGGGGGCGGACACGCCCTGAGGTGACGGATGCGAACGGTCGCGCTACTAAGGTTCCAAGAGGTCACAGTAGGAGCAATCCACGAGGTCATCGCGCTCCAAGCCAAACGCGCGCATGAGGCCGCGGACAAGCGACTCGCCATCGCCGTCCGGCGACCCTTCCGGCATGACCGCCTCGAACTCAAGGAACCAGCCGAGCCCCTCGACCTCGTCGAGGTGGATGCGGACGTTCTTATACAGGTAAACCGTGCGGTGTTTCCTGACTACGCACCTGACCCCGAGTGCGGCCTCGAGGACGCCCTTTACCTCCGCGGGTGAGCCGATAGAGACAATAACGTAGTCACATCGGCTTGGGCCGGGCGCGTCCGGGCGCCTGTAGTAGATGAGCTCGCCGATCCCCCCTTCCTCGCGAAGCTTGAAGCGCCCATCGGGGACGTTGAAGTAGGTGTCCACCTGGAGTAGACGGGCATGGGGGCCGCTACCCGCAAGCCCCGATGCGATGGGCTCGGCGGACGAGATGCTTTTCAGCCGTGCTTTTATCTCGATGTTTCGCATGCTGACTTAGTGCCTCGTTTCATAGATACGGTTCCGTACCGAGAGCGTCGAAGCGCCGCTCCGGCAAGGCGCGCGACCGAGTCGTACTATTGTAGTACTTCGAGGGAGCGGAACGCAGCCGGAGTGGATGCGGCGGCGTTCGAATGCCATTGTATTTGTGAGACGGGGCACTGGAATTGCTACAATAAACACATATGGATTCCGACAGGCCTGGGTCATAGCGCCGAGGCCTATCTGGCGTTTCGATGACTGCCCGTGAGGTTGTGTAAAGATGATCGATATCGCACAGACGATCCTGGAGAGGGTGCTCGACTCCCGGCACGCACGGTCGATAACCGGGCGGCTGGAGAGCGACCCCGAGACGGGCGTTGCCTCGACCGGCGCGCTGGTGCCGCTGCTGGCCGCGTTCCTCTACAGGGCAATCGGAGGACCCCTGGTGGTGGCGGTGCCTGCCGGGGCACCGGAGATGTCCTCGGACATCGGCTGCTTCGTCCCCGGCGAAGTGTTCCACCTGCCGGGGCCGGGCGCGGCGGGGGACTGGTTCAGGCCGTACGACGAGGCGGTGGGCCGGCGACTCGAGGCTGCCCGGGCGCTCCGGTCGGGGAAGATAGCGGTTGTCGGGGTTGAGGCGATTGTGGGAGGTGTGCCCGGGGAACTGCCCCGGTAGTGGCCCCTTTACCTGGAGGAAGGCGCCGAGATCGATCTCGAGCGGACTCTGCAACTCCTGGTCGAAGGTGGATACCAGCGGGAGTACACCGTAGAGGGATGGGGCAAGTTCGCGCTCAGGGGAGGTATACTGGACATCTTCCCCTCCACCGCCCGGCGGCCGATTCGCCTGGAACTGGCGGGAGACACCGTGGAGTCCCTCCGCGAGTTCAACGTGGTGACACAGCGGTCCGCGGTCCGCCTGGAGAGGTTCGAACTACTCCCCGCCTCGGAAATCGGCGTCGGTGGCCGTGGCGCAGGGATCGAGGGGGCAAAGGTTGTCGCGGTCGATCCGGGATTCATCGAGGCGAGGGCGGTCGAGTTCTGCACCGAAGCGGGGCTCGGACCCCTTGAGGGGTCCCTGCTGGAGGAGTGGGGCGCGGTGGTGCCGGTGGACACGATGGGGAGGACCGGGGGGGCGTTTCCCGGAGAGCCCGCGAAGGAGTTCAGCGGGGACCTGCAGGCCGCCCTGAGGGAGTGGAGAAAGCTGGGCTCAGCGGGAGACGAGGTGTTTCTCCTCCTCGATGGCGGGGGGCAGGTGGACAGGGTCCGGGAGCTGTGGGAGGAGGCGGAGACCGGACTTGCCCCACCGCGCATGGGGGTGGGAATGCTACGTCGCGGTTTCCGCATCCCGTCGCTGGGGCTCGCCTTGTTCACCTCGGCGGACCTGCTGGGGCGCAGGCGAGCGCCGCGGGTAGCCAGGCGGGTCTCAAGCGGGACCCCGGTCGCCAGCTACGTGGAACTGGAGGTCGGAGGGTTCGCCGTACACGTGGACCAGGGGATAGGCGTCTATCGCGGACTGACCTCCCGGGAGGTCCTGGGCGTAAAGCGGGAGTACCTTCTACTCGAGTACGCGAAAGGCGACCGACTGTACGTGCCGACCGCTCAACTCGCCAAGGTACAGCGCTACGTGGGCTCCGAGAACCCATGCGTGCATCGCCTGAGGGGCCGGGAGTGGTCTCGCTCCAGGAAGACGGCCCGCCGGTCGGCGGAGAGGACGGCCCGCGAACTCTTTGGGCTCTACCTGGAGAGAAAGAGCCGGCGCGGGTTCGCCTTCCTCCACGACACCCCCTGGCAGAGGGAGATGGAGGATGCCTTCGAACACACCGACACCCCGGACCAGGCGCGCGCGGTCCGCGAGGTCAAGGCGGACATGGAGTCGGACACCCCAATGGACCGGCTGGTCTGTGGGGACGTGGGGTACGGGAAGACCGAGGTGGCGGTGCGGGCGGCGATGAAAGCGGTGATGGATTCGAAGCAGGTGGCGGTGCTGGTGCCCACCACCGTGCTGGCCAGCCAGCACCTCGAGACGTTCGCCGGCCGGATGGCGCCGTTCCCGGTCAAGGTGGAGATGCTGTCCAGGTTCCTGTCGGCTGCCGAGCAGGGGCGGGTGGTGGAGGGCCTGCGCGGCGGGGAGGTGGACGTGGTCATTGGAACACACCGCATGTTGCAGGACGATGTGTCGTTTGGGGACCTGGGCCTTCTGGTGGTCGACGAGGAGCAGAAGTTCGGGGTGGCCAACAAGGAGAGGCTTCGGCGGCTCGCGAGGGACGTGGACACCCTTACCCTCACCGCCACGCCCATCCCCCGCACACTGCAGATGTCGCTTTCCGGTATCAGGGACATCAGCGTGATGGATACCCCCCCGGAGGACAGGCGCCCGGTGGCGACTTACGTCGGCGAGCTTGACATGGACCTTGCCCTGCACGCTATCCACTACGAGATGGCGCGGGGCGGGCAGGTCTTCTACGTGCACAACAGGGTGGAGAGCATCGATCGGGTGGCGGCGATGCTGGAGGGCCGTCTCCAGGGGGTGTCGACAGCGGTGGCGCACGGTCGCATGGACGAGGACGACCTGGAGCGGGTGATGATGGAGTTCGCCGACGGGTTCCACGACGTCCTGGTCTGCACCACCATAATCGAGTCGGGCCTGGACCTGCCAAACGTCAACACCCTGGTGGTCGACCGGGCGGACCTCCTGGGGCTGGCCCAGCTCTACCAGATAAGGGGGCGTGTGGGGCGGGCCGGCAAGAGGGCATACGCGTACCTGTTCTACCCCCGGCGCGAGGTGCTGACAGATACCGCCGTGGCCCGGCTTGCCACCATAAGCGAGATGACCCCGCTGGGCTCGGGAATGAGGGTGGCCATGCGCGACCTGGAGATACGGGGGGCGGGGAACCTGCTGGGCGCGGAGCAGAGCGGTCAGATAGAGGCGGTGGGCTTCGAGATGTACTGTGAGCTTCTGAGGGAGTCGGTGGAGAGACTTAAGGGGGAGGCCCCGGAACCGGCCAGGGAAGCGTCGGTGGAATTGCCGTTGGACGCCTTCATCCCCGCGGAGTACGTTTCGGACGAGGAAACGCGAGTTGAGGAGTACCGGAGGTTGATCGTCGCCGGTCGCACAGGCACCCTGGATGAGCTGGCCCGCGAGCTCGAGGACCGTTTCGGTCCACCTCCCGCTCCGGTGGTGAGCATGCTGAAGGTGGAGCGGTTAAGGCGCTGGGCGGGCGAGGCCGGCCTGGACGCTATTGCGCTGCGGGGCGATGAGCTACAGCTACGATGCCTTTCCGGGGAGGAGAGAATACTGGATGTTGCGGCACGGGCAGCGGTTGACTCGAAGATATGCGATGTTGACAGCATCACTATAGATGAAGTAGCGAGAACGCTATACTTGAAGTTAAGGTTCCGAGAAGTTAACAACAGGCAAGAACTGTTGTTAAAGTGGTTAGATTTAATTATTGATGCTATAATAAACAACGGGTACGAGGAAAATTGAGCGCCCTGATGAGAACAAATAGCAAGAAAAACAGACGCACCGGGGAAGGGACACCTGCCACGATTATCGCGATTGCCCTACTGTGGGCCGTGGCGGGGGTTGGATGCCTGGGCGGAGCAACGTTCGAAGTGAACGGAAGGGGAATCTCCGACGAGGATTTCAGCCGGGAGGTCGAGCGCCGGATACTGATTATCCAGAAGAACAACCCCGAAGAACTCGAGGGGGAGAAGGGGCGGAGGCTCACCGCGGAAACAGAGAGGCAGGTGGCGACGGAGCTGATAAGGGACGAGTTGATGGAGGGGCAGGCGGAGAAACTGGGGGTGAAAGTGACCGACGCCGACGTGGACAGGCTGACCGAAGCGGAGCGAGCCAGCCAGGGCTCGGAAAAGCTCGACGAGGAACTGAAGGCCCAGGGGATATCACTGGAGGAGTACAAGAGCAGGCTCAGGGCCCGACTGCTGGTGGACGTGCTGGGGGAGAAGGTCTGTGAAGAGGTGACCGTCACCACGGATGAGGCGGAATCGTTCTACCTCACCAACAAGGGCCTCTTCAGCCACACAACGATGATTCACGCGGCCCACATACTGCTGGATACGGAAGGCGAGGCCAAGATGGTGGCGGAACGGGCCAAGGGGGGAGAAGAGTTCGGGGGCCTGGCGAGGTCCTTTTCCGACGACGACGCGACGAGCGGTAACGATGGAGACCTGGGGTGGATAGAGCAGGGAACGATGGACCCCGCATTCGAGGAGGTCGCGTTCTCGCTGAAGTCCGGGCAGACCAGCAGTGTCGTAGAGGCCAGCGACGGCTACCATGTGATCAAGGTCCTGGAACGCAGGGAGGCTTATGTCCCACCGTACGCGGACGTCAGGGGAGAGGTTACCAGCACGCTCGAGAGCAGAAAGAAAGAGGAGGAGTTCACGGACTGGCTGCGGACGGTGTATGCAAACGCGCGGATCGAGATCCCGAGGGACCTGGGAAAATGGGACCTGACCCTGGGCATGGTAGTGGCCGGCTGACCCGCGCGGCGAGGCAAGCGCGAAAGGAATGCCATCAGTGGAGAGTGAAGAAGGATGTAAGGGAGTGGGGGATAAAAGGGGGGGTAACGGCCTGGGCGAGAGGTTCGAGCGGCTGGCCGGGGTCATGGCCCGGCTGAGGGCACAGGATGGGTGCCCCTGGGACCTGGAGCAGACACCCGTGACGCTGACCAGGCACCTGCTGGAGGAGGCGTACGAGTCGGTCGAAGCGATAGAGTCGAACGACTGGGAGCACCTGGAGGAGGAGTTGGGGGACCTTCTGTTGCAGATTCTGTTCCAGGCAAGGATAGCTGAGGAGCACGGGCGCTTCGACCTCTCCGGCGTGGTTGACGGGATAACCCGGAAGCTCCTGCGCCGCCACCCGCACATATTCGGCTCGGATACCGCCGAAACCGCGGAGGAGGTCGCGGTCAACTGGGAGCGGATAAAGAGGGATGAGGAAGGGAAAGAAGGAGCGCTTCACATGCCGCCGGGCCTTCCCGCGATACTGGCCGCGCTCAAGATTCAAAGTCGCGCGGCGCGCGACGGGTTCGATTGGCTCGACACCGAAGGGGTCTTCTTGAAGATTGCCGAGGAGGTCGACGAGCTCGTGGGAGCCGAGGGCGGCCCCGGCGACGCCGTAGAGCGCGAACTGGGTGACCTGCTGTTTACTGTCGTAAACCTCGCCCGGCACCTGGAAGTCGAGCCGGAGCGGGCATTGAGGGGATCTTCTCGCGAGTTCGTAAGGAGATATAACCTGATGGAGGAAGAGGCACAGCGGCGCGGGATCGGCCTCGAGGCGCTCTCGCTTCAGGAGAAGGAGGTGCTCTGGCGGGAGGCCAAGAGCAAGGGAACGTAGTACTAGTGCCCCGTTCCATGGATACGGTTAAGCACCGAGAGCGTCGAAGCGCCGCTACGGCAAGGCGCGCGACCGAGTCGTACTCCTGGAGTACTTCGAGGGAGCGGAACGCAGCCGGTGTGGACGGGAGCGGCGTTCGAATGCCAGCGTATTTATGGAGCGTGGTACTCAATTTGAAGGAGAGGGAAGATGAGCGAGATAAAGGACGTGTTCGCCAGAGAGATACTCGACTCCCGCGGGAACCCCACGGTGGAGGCAGACGTGCTCCTTCAGAGCGGGTCATTTGGCAGGGCGGCGGTTCCCTCCGGTGCGTCGACCGGGTCGTTCGAGGCGGTTGAGTTGCGCGACGGCGACGCCGGAAGGTACCTGGGTAAAGGGGTAAGGGTGGCGGTAAAGAACGTGAACGAGGTCATCGGGCCGGCGCTGGCCGGGATGGACGCGGACGGACAGGGTGATGTGGACCGTTTCTTGATTGCACTGGACGGGACGGCCAACAAGGCAAAGCTCGGCGCCAACGCCATACTGGGAGTTTCGCTGGCGGTGGCACACGCCGCCGCGGTCGACCATCGACTTCCAATGTACCAGTACCTTGGGGGCCTCGAGGCGAACGTGCTGCCGGTGCCGATGATGAACGTGATAAACGGCGGCGCCCACGCGGCCAACAATATAGACCTTCAGGAGTTCATGATAATGCCCCTGGGGGCGGACAGCTTCTCGGAGGCCCTTCGCATGTGCGTGGAAACGTACCATTCGCTGAAGAAGGTGCTCGAGCAGTCGGGGCACTCCACAGGTGTCGGCGACGAAGGGGGGTTCGCGCCGAACCTCGGATCAAGCGAAGAGGCGTTGAAGGTGATGGTGGAGGCGATCGAGAGGGCGGGGTTCGAGCCGGGGCGGGACCTGTTCCTGGCCCTCGACCCGGCGGCCAGCGAGTTCTTTGTGGACGGCGCATACGTGCTCGAGGGTGAGGGCAAGACGCTGACACCCGGTCAGATGGTGGATTTTTACGCCGGCCTGGTGGAGCGCTACCCCATCGTGAGCATTGAGGACGGGATGGCCGAGGAGGACTGGGACGGGTGGGTGGCGCTTAACAGGAGGCTCGGGGATAACGTGCAACTGGTGGGAGACGACCTGTTCGTCACCAGTGTAGAGAGGTTGAAACGGGGAATCGAGCTCGGCGCCGCCAACTCAGTACTGATAAAACTCAACCAGGTTGGCACACTCACCGAAACCCTTCAGACCATAGCGTTGGCCCGGGAGGCCGGCTACAGCGCGGTGGTGTCGCACCGCTCCGGGGAAACAGAGGACAACACTATCAGCGACCTGGTGGTGGCCACCCGGTTGGGTCAGATAAAGACGGGCGCCCCCTCCAGGGGGGAGAGGGTGTCGAAGTACAACCAACTGCTCCGCATAGAGGAGAGCCTCGCCGAGGACGCGAAGTTCCCGGGGGCGGCCGCACTTTCGGTCAAAGTAAAGGAAGCGCCGCCCGAAACCCCGGGGCCGCGGCCGGCGTGGGAGGTCGAGAGGTAACGCGGGAGAAAAGCATGGCACCCGGTGGGGGCAAACCCAGGACGAAGATAGTATGCACGGTGGGGCCGTCGTCACGTGAAGCCGGAACACTTAAGCGCATGGCGGATGCGGGGATGGACCTGGCAAGGGTGAACACCGGGCACTGCGATATCGACGAGATGCGCGAGTACATCCAGGTAGTGAAAAAGCTGAAAAGTGAGAAGGGCCGGCGGGTTGGGGTAATGCTGGACCTTCAGGGGCCGAGGCTCCGGGTCGGATCGATCAAGGGGTCGAACGTGGAGCTTCACCCCGGCCGGGAGTTCGTTATCTCCACAAAGCAGAAGAGAGGGGACGCGGAGTGCGTGTCGGTTTCCTACCCGGACCTTCCCGGGGACGTAAAGCCGGGCGATGCCGTACTCATGGACGACGGGCTGATAAGAATGTACGTAAAGGACGTGGCGGAGACTGAGATCCTGTGCGATGTTGTCGAGGGAGGGACACTTCTGCAGGGAAAAGGGATAAACTTCCCCGACTCCAACCTGCGGCTTTCCGCGTTTACCGAGCGCGACAGGCGATACCTGGAGGCAGGCCTGGAGGCGGGGATCGACTGGGTGGCCCAGTCGTTCGTAAGGACGCCGGACGACGTGTGGGAGTTAAAGGAGGCCATCCGGTCGCTGGGCGGCCAGGTGCCGGTGATGGCGAAGGTGGAGAAGCGGGAAGCGGTAGAGAAGATCGACTCCATCCTGGAGATCGCGGACGGGATAATGGTGGCCCGGGGGGACCTTGGGGTAGAGATGAACCCCGAGGACGTGCCGCTGGTCCAGAAGGAACTGACTGCAAAGGCGCTCAGGGCGACCCGGCCGGTCTTGATCGCCACCCAGATGCTGGAGTCCATGGTCGACCATTCTCGACCCACACGTGCAGAGGCCAGCGATGTCGCAAACGCTATCCTGGACGGGACCGACGCGGTCATGCTCTCGGCGGAAACCGCGATCGGAGCGTATCCGGTCGAGTCGGTCGAGATGATATCGCGGGTGGCGGCCAGAGCCGAGGAGGCGATCGACTACGGCCGGTTGCTGGAAGACCGGGGCCGATGGGCGCACCGGAGCGTGGCGGACGCCATAGGCTTCTCCGCCTGCAAGATAGCGGCGGACTTGAGGGCCGACGTTATCATCCCCGTTACCCGCTCGGGGTACACCGCCATGGTGGTCGCAAGGAACCGGCCACGGGCGAGGATTGTCGCGGTGAGCCCTAACAGAGAGGTCGTGAAGAGGATGTCCCTGGTCTGGGACGTCAGCGTTCTGGTTATGCCAGCGACCGGGGACAACCTGTGGCAGACGGCGAGGCACGTGGCCCGCGTGTGTGCCCAGAACGGGTTTGTAGCCAGCGGTGACCTGGTGGTGATAACCGGAGGTTTCCTGGAAGAGGAAGCGGGCACCACCAACGTGGTGCATGTACATACGGTGGAGTGACCCAGAGATGAAGAAAGAGCCGGCAGGCAAGAAAAAACGGAGGGAGTACCGCAGGCCCCCCAAGGGGACAAAGCACCGGAAGGTGAGCGCTGCTCCGCGGGCCGGATCCCGCGGGACCTCGAAAGGAACGGCCTCCATGGGGAAGAAGAAGCCGTCCCGGAAGGTGAAGAACCCCGGTGGGAAACAAAAACGGGCGCCGGTACTCCGGCGGATCCCGAGAGTATCGGCCCGGATGGTGATACTGGCGATACTCATGGTTTTTTTCATCACGATCGCGATCGGGCCGGTTTCGAGGAACCTGGAGGCGACCGCGAGGCTGAAGAGGAAGGAAGCGGAACTGGCGGAACAGAAGGCGGCCACGGCGTCGCTGGAGAAGGAGGTACAGGAAGCACGCTCTCTCGAATACGTGGAGAGGGAGGCAAGGCGACAGAGGATGGTCGCCCCCGGAGAGGTTCTGTACCTTGTTACGACGGAGGAGCGCGATACGGAGGTCGAGTACCGGGTCAAGAACATACAGTCCATGGACGAGGCATGGGAGCGGGTCAGAAGGATGCTGAAATGCACTCACGCAGAGGAGCCACAGTGACGCCGTGTGCTAGAATAGTGCTGGTTCGCCGGTTCTCACGGGAGTGGGCCGATAGGGATGGCTGAAACGTAATGATTTATCAGCGAAGCCTGAGGAGTTGTTGTCCGGGTTCAGGGATCTTCCCGGGGAGTGAGTGTAGTGGAATGTGAGAGGCATCCGGGACAGGAAGCAATCGGCAAGTGCCTGGAGTGTGGGGGTGGGATTTGCTCCAAGTGCGTCGAGGAGACCGACCAGGTCTTGAGATGCCCCGTTTGTCACCAGAAGGAAGTGGAACGAATAGCTTCCTTGATGGCATCGGCCCCGAGCAAGGCTCCGAAGGCGCGTCGGGAGAAGAAGCCGAAGAAGTCCAGGGGAAAGCCCTCCAGGAAACGTAAAGGGAAACCCGAGGAGCCCGCGGCGGTTCCCGCGCCCCCACAGGAAATCTCCCCGGAACAGGCAGAGGTGCCCCTACCGGCTGCTCCACCGGCCGCGGAGGCGCCCGCCGCGACACCGCTGACGGAACCGCCACAGGCGTTGGAGGTCCGCGAGGTAGCGGAGGCGCCTCCGCATCTCAAGACACCCGAGGTTCCCTCGGGCCCCCTGGTAGCGGGTCCCACAGCGGACTTCGACGAGTTGATGGAAGCCGGCGAGGAACCGATCAAGGGGAAAGCGCCAGGAGCGCCATCCCCCGTCTACAAGGCACCACCCGAAGTGGTCGCGCCGGTAGCGCCACCACCGGCCTACCTGGAGGCACCACCCCTCGCGGCGCCACCAGTGGCGGCGGGAGTCCCACCGGCACCAGGGGTCGAAGCACCACCTGCGGTTGGAGAGTTCGGCGTTCCGGTAAAGACAAAGGGCAAAGCGAAGAAGCCACCCAGGGCCAAGAAAGAGAAACCACCCAGGGCGAAAAAGGAAAAGAAGCCAAGGAAGCCCAGGAAGGGCGAGGCACCGGTCGCGCCGGCAGCGCCACCACCGGCCTACCTGGAGCCGGTGATGCCGGAAACGCCGGCAGTGAAGCCACCTCCGATATTTGAAGCAGCCCCACCACCTGAAGTGGTCGCGCCGGCAGCGCCACCACCGGCCTACCTGGAGGCACCACCCCTCGCGGCGCCACCAGTGGCGGCGGAAGTCCCATCGGCACCAGGGGTCGAAGCACCACCTGCGGTTGGAGAGTTCGGCGTTCCGGTAAA
>Ga0180015_1000076_pt1 | contig 26693 bp, 24 predicted proteins | sample KR13_S2_MetaG_FD_116508 | JGI IMG/M metagenome (GOLD analysis project Ga0180015, IMG submission 116508) | Groundwater microbial communities from the Olkiluoto Island deep subsurface site, Finland - KR13_S2_MetaG | ecosystem: Environmental > Aquatic > Deep subsurface > Groundwater | place...
AGGTTAATCGGAATAATATGGGGTTGACCGAACCCCGGGAAAAGATCATAAACAACCCAGGTCAGGAGGCACTCTGTAGTGTAATTCCATGACCTCTGGTCTCATTGTCAAAAAAACGGCCCGTGATGTTAATAGTCCTTATCCAGCTTGGCAATGATGGCTTCAGTGAAGCCACTATGATGTAAGAAATGGAATGGCTATCCAAAAAAGATGGTTACCGTGTATATCACCCGGCATCGGAAAGTGTTGATCTTAACCTTCTCAGTCCCAGAAAGAAAAGAATTAAGCCGATTACAATAGATATTGCAGAAACAGTAATCCCCGGTATTGCATCCAAGATTGAATTGAATTGTCCATCCACGAGCATTACAAATAGTGAAAAAAGACCAAAGGTGATGAAAAAAGAACCTACTAATTGAAAGCCGCTAATAGGACAAGTAATCCGTCCCCGAAAGAAAAAAATGAAGCCAAATACAAGAAATATTATCCAAAGACCTAAAATTGAATCGTGTTTCATACCTCCGAAGTATGAAAATAGTCCACCAAGACCAAAGATGATGAAAATAGAACCTGTCAATTGAAAGCCGATAAACTTGCGAGTAAATAGATTAAGGGCTGGTTTGTCTTTTGTAATTTGTGCAGATTGATTTAGAGAAGTCGAAACTTGTTGAATGATGCCTCCGTATTTGTTCTGAAAATTTTGCTCGGACATAAAAAGGTACCCGAGGCCTTCCAAGAAACCGATGATTGACGGAATAAAAGTCCAGCAAAAGAGCAAATAAAATACTCCCCAACCAGGGCTGTTGAGATAAAACTTATGCAGCCCCAAGCCGCCAAGCAGTATTGCCAACAGAACAGCTGCAGATCGGCTCTTTGGAGCAGTAACCATGATGGGGGCTGCAAATGGCGTTTGTTTCGGTCTCTCATCGAGAAATTCGCCGCAATGCTTGCATTTGATTGCAGATAGCAAGATTTCCTCCCCACAGAAAGGACATGTTTTATGTTGTGGTGGAGGTGCTGGGGTGATCTGTTGTGCTCGCGGATCAGGGGCAGGGCGCTGCAGGGGACTCGGACGCTGCGGTGGCCTAATCCGTTGTTGTGGCTGCGAGATGGGATTAGGGATTTTAATTTGACCTTGGCAGGAGGGGCAGTCGATGGTTTGTCCAAACATTTCTTCCGGTGCTTCAAGTGGTTGCTTACAATGTGGACAGTTGAACTTGAGAGCGCTCATTGTGGATTCCTGCTAATATTCTGCCATTCCCCATTTCTCACCAACAATACATTCTTGGGTTTCAAGGCTATACCCGCCACCGCAGAAGTCAACACTGAAAAAACCCAGCAATAAATCGTAGCAGCCTGCTTCCCCCAACATCCCATTTGTCTTCCCTCACCCAAACTGATACCATTCACCTCACAAACAAAACAACTGAATACACTTTTACCCAAAAACCCTCTGATGATCCAGTCCCGATCACATCATGAAACCCTACGCCTTCGAACTGGACAATGTTTCGGCCGGGTATGACCAAAACCTGGTGATTGAAAATCTCTCGCTGGCAGTGGCCGAAGGCGAGATGGCGGCGCTCCTCGGCCCCAACGGCGCCGGTAAATCCACTTTGCTCCGTACACTCACCGGCCTGTTGAAGCCCTCGGCCGGCGCTGTCCGCCTGTTTGGCACCGACGTGGCCAGGCTGAAAGCCGCCGATCGGGCGCGGCTGATCGCGGTAGTGCCCCAGGAACTCAATACTCCCATGGCCTACACCGTCGCGGAATTGGTGATGATGGGGCGGACCGCCCTGCTGAATCCCTGGCAGCAACCCTCCGCCAGCGACATCCAAGTCGTGGAACGCGCCCTGGTTTATACTGACGTCAGTGACCTCCGGGATCGCTCCCTCGACGCGCTCAGTGGGGGCGAAAAACAGCGGGCGGTCATTGCCATGGCGTTGGCCCAGGAGCCCCGGATTATCCTGATGGATGAGCCCACCACCCATCTTGACTTGAACCACTCGCTCGAAATCATGCAGATCATCGAGCGCCTGAACCGGGAACAGGGAGTGACGGTGCTGATGACCAGTCACGACTTGAACCTGGCGGCTGAGTTTTGTCATCGGCTGATCCTCCTGGATCACGGGCGCGTGGCTGCCGACGGTCCACCCGACGCTGTGCTGAAAGAAGAGATCCTGCGGGAAGTGTACCACTGCGATCTGCGCATTCAACAGGATACTCAAACCGGTGCGCTCTTCGTGGTCCCCGCGCGCCGCTTGTCTTTGCCCCAGCCGACGACCGCCGCCAGGGTCCATGTCATCGCCGGCGGCGGCAGCGGCGGAGAACTTTTACGGCGGCTGTCCCTGGGCGGCTATCGCGTCACTTGCGGCGTATCGAACCAACTGGATTCCGACACCCAGACGGCTGAAGCGCTGGGCATGACTCAGGCTCTCGAAAAGCCATTTTTCCCAATCGGCGCTGACGCGTTGAACCGGGCCAAGCAAATGGCCGAAGACGCCGCGGCGGTCATTCTGTGCGAAGTGCCTTTCGGTCCCGGCAACCTGGTCAACATCGAGATCGCCGAACAGGCGCTCCAACGGGATATTCCCGTGCTGATCAACGACCGTAACCTGGAAAACCGGGATTACACGGCGCAACGAAGCGCCGTTCCAAGAATCCGGCAACTGATCCGGTCCGGCGCCGTTACCTGGCGGCATGGTAATGAAGTCCTCACGGCCTTGGCCCGCCTGTCGCACTAAACCTGCGACCTATTGTGTTCAATGGTCCTCACCGCTGTCAGGCCGATTGCTCGTGCATATGGTAATATGTTTGGAATCAGACCAGGATTTACAAATGCCTTCCACCGAGGAGTATTGGGAAGAAGGTCCCGGCGGGGACAGCAACTCTACTTACCAGCAAGTGTTTTGCGGAAAAGCCCGCCGGCCCGTCCCGACTCTCTGATGTTAAGATGTGCATCCTGGAACGACTAGCTCAGTCGCGGCATTTAGGACGTTGGCTGGATGCTTTTGGGCAGTCTCTTGGCATCGAGAAGTGGTTCCCAAGAAACGCCAGCGTCTTTCGGTTGCTCCATGCGTGTGGCCCGTCGAAGAAGTCTTTCTCTAGATTCTGCCTGGCACCCAGAAGCCCATAGACCTCCTCTAGTTCGGAATAGGCTTGCCGAGTCGCTTTGATTGGGAAGATCGGGTCTTTCTTGCCGCTTATAATGAGGAGCGAACGCGGTGCAATCAGGGCAGCAATATCCCTCATTTCTCCCCACTCCAACATATGCGGAACGCAATTGCAAAGACAATGGTGGATAGAGTAGATGGAGTCCTTGAAGGTGCAGTAATATCCGGCAACCATGGCAATTCTGACCCTCCGCTCAAGAGCGGCCCAGAATAGCGCAACCATTCCGCCACCAGAGAGTCCCGCGACTCCGATTCGTGTCGAGTCTACAGACTTCTGGGTGTGCAGAAAATCGACAAGTCGTGAGGCGTCCCAGCACCGTAAACCAATGGGGGTCATACCGGAGAGGAAACTGTTCAGCACCATCCGCTGGCAGCCGCTTTCGCTTCGGTCGACACTCCTCGCTGTCTCGTCCCAGCCACGTTGGATCGGGGCGATGGTCACATAGCCGTGTTCTGCCAAGAAGGGCGCGAAGTCCAGTTCCAGCTCCCGGCACATCTCCCGTTGGTGTTCATCACCTTCGCGAATATAGGGGTAAATCCCGCTGTGACCATGTAGGCAAACAATCGCTGGCGCGGAACCCCTTTGATTCCTCGGTACGAAAAAGTATGCAGGCACCCAGTAGTCTTCTTCAGACCGGATGTACACCTTGTATCGAGTGAATACTTCCGTCTCTTGCTTGTCGGCCCAGTCAACCCGGAGTGGCACTGCGGTGGGCTGACGGCCAACGAGCCAGCGAAGCCGTCGCGCAAAGCGCCCGCGCCACGCCTGGTGTTCTTGAAGCGTCCTCGCTTGCCATGCCAACTTTGGGGCAAACCCTGGTTTCTGCTCCATGAAATTATGCCGTAGGTCGCTGTTCCGTCTCATCTAGTACTCCTTACTAGTCTGCCTTTCGCACACGTTGTGCGAGAAATGCATCCTGCTGTTCGTAACATGCATAAGCACATTTGGTTGCCACGTCGTAAAGCAAGTAACAAGGTGCTATTCCGTTGTGTACTACCGGAACGGCAGGACCTCGTCCAGCGAATCCGCGCCGGCCAACAGCATGACCAGCCGGTCCACGCCCAGCGCGATGCCCGCCGATGGCGGCAGCCCCTCCTCCAGGGCTGAAAGAAAATCCTCATCCAGCGGATAAACCGGTTTGCCCAATGCCCGGCGGTCGGCGGCGCAGGTTTCGAAGCGCGTGCGCTGTTCCGCCGGATCGGTCAGCTCGCTGAACGCATTGGCCAGCTCCAAGCCGCCGATGTACAGTTCCCAGCGTTCCGCCACCCGCGGATTGTCCGGTTTCCGCCGGGCCAATGCCGCAGCCTCCGCCGGATAATCCATCAAGACCACGGGATGCTCCAAGGGCAACCACGGCTCAACCTTGTTGACCAGGTCCAGATCAAACCGATCGGGATCAAATAACGCCACGGGATCCCAGCCTGCAAATATGGTGAAGGCCTGGGCAATCGTGAAGACTTCCCAGACCGGCATTAACTCGACGTATAGGCATTGTAATCCGCACGGCGGCAGAGTGCCGTGGCTACAAAGACAGTCTGTAGCCGCCCCGCTCCGCCGGGGCGTTAGTTCCGGTTGCCCCGCTTCGGGGCCTGACTTAATTTGCTTCCGGTGGATCTTGAGCAATGTTCGGCCGAGAACCGACTCGGCCACGGCGGCGATCAGGGCCTTGGCATCCACAAGAATCGCCAGGTAATCCGCATCAGCGCGATACCATTCCAGCATCGTGAATTCCGGGTTGTGCCGCTCGCCCCGCTCGCCATCCCGGAAGCAAGGGCCAAGCTGAAAGATCCGTTGATATCCGGCCGCCAGGAGCCGCTTCATGTGCAGTTCAGGCGAAGTCCGCAGATATTTGCCGGCGGCGGGAATGGCGTCGATATGCAGTTCCAAGGCCGGCGCAGGAATACGGATCGGCGACTCCACTTCCAGAAAATCACGGTCGTAAAAGAATTGGCGGATGGCCCGCAGGGTTTTGGCACGAATCTCGATAACCGGTTTGAAATCTGCAAGAGGCATCGGCATAAATTGCGAATTAACATCCGATGATATAGATTAACATGGCCTGCGACCACAACGAAATATTTTACCCTGCGAATTACGCGAAAGGACGCAAAATTCTTTTGTTATTCAGGCCGGATCAGAACACTTAATTCCGCAAATCGGCTTCGCGTGCCTTTCGCGTGGTTCGCGGGCTAGATCTTCGCCACCCGGACGCGGTCGCTGTAGCCGCCGGTGCGGGTGTCGATCTTGACCACATCGCCCTGGTTGACGAATAAGGGCACCTGGATTTCGTAGCCGGCCGCAATCTTGGCGGGCTTCGTGACGTTGGTGGCCGTGTTACCGCGGGCTCCGGGTTCGGTTTCGATGATTTCCTTTTCCACGAATGTAGGCAATTCGACGCCAATCGGCCGGTCGTTGTGGATGAGAACCTGGACCTCGATATCTTCGACCAGAAAAAATCGGGAATTACCGAGCACCTCGGCGTTGACATTGACCTGCTCAAAATTCTTATCCATGAAGACGTATTGGTCGCCCTCGGCGTAGGAGTAGCGCATCGTCCGTTCCTCCAGATTCGGCTCCTGGAAGGAATCATTAGAGCGATAGCTTCGGGTCAGGGTGCTTCCAGTAACCATGTGCTTCAACTTGCAGTTGTAGATGGAGGCGCCTTTACCCGGCTTGAGAAAGCTGAATTCGGTGACGATATATGGCGCGCCGGCGATTTCAATCCGGAGCCCCTTGCGCAAATCCGATGCCGTCAGCGTACCCATGTTTTTTCCCTCGTGTCGTGATTGGTTTTCGAAGCGGAATTATTAGAAGAAATGGCCTCGCTTGGCAAGTGTTTTTGCATTCAGTCTGGAACCTATACCCCCCGATCCCGACATTACACCGGGATTATTTCAGTTCCTCCGCCAGTACCGCCGCAAGGACCGGATCGTTCATGAACGTCTCATAGAACGCAATCATTATCGCCCCTGTTCCAGCCATTCCGGCGATCCGGATTTCCGTCTTCAGTTGTTCAGGCGTCTTTGGATACTTGCTGTAAGCTCCGATAAACGGAACGAACTGGTTGAATTTATGATATCGGCCTTGGGCTGTTTTGTATTGAAGGGTCAGGTCGGCGACCCTTGAGTAGGGCCAGAACGGATGGAAAAACCAAGCCACTGTTTGACCACAGTAATCCACTGCCAGGCGATTGCCGTAGAGAGGGTTCGGATCGAAATCAGGATAGATATGGATAACCAGTCGTGCGTCGGGATTGACCGCCAGGGCCACCGCCCTAACCTGCTGGACGTACCGCGCCAGCGACTCTTCGGAAAATTTCCATAAAACCTGCGCCGCGGAAAGATCCGGATGACTCTTGGCGTATTGGCGCCTTGCATCCACCGAATAGGCGCAGTAGCAGGCGTGGTAATTCCGATACCCGACGTAGTCCAAGCCGATGCCGTCCGCTTTGCCTTCCTTGAGTAACCCCTTGATTTCAGAAAGCTCGACATCCAGCAGACCCCGGTCGGGGCAAAGCCATTCCCCGGAATGAATATTTTCCCGATCCGGATCAAGCCGTGGCTTGCCAATCAACGCCGCTTCCACCGGCCGCACTTGTTGCGCATAGTCCGGATGACTTTTAAAAAATTCTTTCACAGTTTCATGCCCGCGCAGATTGATCATCCAGGCATAGATTTTCATCCCCTTGCGATGGACGGCGGCGACCAGATCGCCGGACAGTTCCGCGTATATGCTGTCAAACCCCATCCTTTGTGCATCAGCAAGCATTTTATCAATGGCTTCTTTCGTCGTTGTTTGTTCTTTGTGTACGCACAGCATTTTCCATTTAAACTTGCCCTTCGGCAGATTGCTGAATGTATCCGCGGTTACTGGATGCGTGGCATTGACAAACACCAGATAGCCCCACTTGTCGGGATTATGGCAATCCTTTACACCTAAAGTCGGCCATGTCCAATAGGAGGCCTTTGAAGGATCGGCGCCTTCAAGCTGATAGCGGCGCCCCAGGTGGATTCTCCAAGTGTCGTCGGGTTTTGGCGGACAGGAACCTGACCCCGCAAACCGCTTCATGGCGGCAAATGGAATGGCGATCTCGAGAACCCAGCCCTGGTCCAAATCGCCGGGATTGTTTAAAGTCCCCTGGACAGCCACCGCCACCTGTATTCCCTCGCAGTTCCATTCCCAGTGGTTCTGGGTAGTTTCGCTCTCGGGCAGGCCGCAATTCTTACGGGCTTCGGAACGCCATGGCATGTTCTGCCATTTGTCGTTGATGGCGCCGGAAGGTGAGAAATGCATCTCGGTGTAGTTCCGGCTGTCGCCATCCGGGTCCAGATATACCTTGGCAAAATTCTCCGTATAGGCTTTAAAGTCAGGCCGGCTTGGCGTATCGCGCTTCGTAATCCGGGCCCAGATGTTAGTGTCGGCAAAGGTGAAAGCCAGATACAGGCGCTCGTTATCCCAAAGTAATTTAACGGAGGAGGCCAAATCGGCCCGGGCTCCTGTCACGAGGTCGGCAAAATCGATTCGTTCGGCCAACTGCCATTCCCTTTCGTCTAAAACGCCATCGATTCCAGGCGGAGTGGCGACCCGGTAACATGGATAGAAAACACCTTTTGCGTATCCGTTCAGGGAGCTTAACGCGATCCATACGAACAGGCCCACCATCCACGCTGATTTACACGCGTTTCGTCTCATCAGCTGCCTCCATGATTTTATGATCTTCCGGTCCTGATTTCATTCACGACAGTTTTTCGAATATGTTATCTTGTTTCTCGATGGACTCCGCGTCAATCATTTACTTCAATAAACCGATGATGTTAAATGATCTGGACTTGAAGGGCGGTTTTTATTAATCTGTAATCTGTGATTTCTGTGGTAAAAAGTCTTATTTGAACAATTCCATGAAAGCCGATGATCTCCAGGCATTAAAGGATGCAGCGCTCACTGACGCCTGCGCGGCCCAAACCGTGGAAGATCTGGAAAAAATCCGCGTCAAGCACCTCGGCCGCAAGGGATTGCTCCCGGAAATCATGAAGAGCCTGAAGGACGCCGACCCCGCCGAGCGCCCCGCCATCGGCCGGATCGCCAACGAGCTCAAGCAGGAGCTTGCTTCCCTCCTCGAATCCCGGCGCGCTGCGTTCCAGGCCCAAACAGCCTGCCAGACCCAGGCTTTTGACGATACCCTGCCCGGCCAGTGGCGGCCCCTGGGAACCCGGCATCCGATCAGTCAAATCATTGAGGAAGCCGTCCGTATTTTTGCCACCCTGGGATTCACCGTGGCCGACGGCCCGGATATTGAAACCGAGTATTACAACTTTGACGCGCTGAACACGCCGGGCAATCATCCTTCCCGTGACACCCAGGACACCTTCTGGCTGGAATCCGGCGAGCTCCTGCGCACCCAGACCTCGCCGGTACAGATCCGGGTCATGGAAGAACAGAAACCTCCCGTCCGGATCATCGCTCCCGGCCGCTGTTACCGGCGCGATACAACTGACGCCACCCATAGCTCCAACTTCCACCAGATCGAGGGACTCTATGTGGACCGCGATGTCTCCATGGCCGACTTGAAAAGCGACATTTCCTACTTCGCCCGGCAGATGATGGGGCCGGATGTCAAAGTTCGATTCCGTCCTCATTTCTTCCCCTTCACGGAACCAAGCGTGGAATACGATTTTTCCTGTCACGTCTGCGGCGGCAAGCCCGCCCTGGCGGGCCGGGGCTGTCGCCTCTGTAAGAACAGCGGCTGGATCGAGATTTCCGGCGCCGGCATGGTCAATCCCAAGGTGTTCGAAAAAGTCGGCTACGACCCGGAAACAACCACCGGCTACGCCTTCGGCATGGGCGTCGAACGGATCGCCATGGTCAAATACAGCATCCAGGATATTCGTCTTTTGTACGATAACGATATCCGGTTTCTGAGACAGTTATCGGGATGAACGGCTGGGGAGTAATAGGTGTTCCGTGTTCGGTGTTCTGGAGGTATGACCGATGAATCAAGAGGCGACAGCCAAGACATATTTGGATGTCGAGGATTTACAGGTCTATCAGAAGCTCTGCCAGCTTCACCTGGAGATTTGTGATCTCAGCCATGCTTGGCCGGCCGAGGAACGGTATGAACTCGGCTCGCAGATCCGAAGATCATCCAACAGCTCGCCGGCGCAGTTAGCCGAGAAGCATGACGATCGCCACGTGCGGAACAAGGTCGAGGAAGTCAACCGCAGTCGAGGGGAGGCGGGAGAGACCATCCATCACCTATTCATGGCCAAATTGAAGGGATACATCAAGAACGACGTATACGCGACATATCGCGAGCGCTATAAACAATGCATTCGAATGCTAAATGGCCTCGAAAAGTCGCTTGAACGGCACCTTCCCGAAAAGGAACGCCGTTGGGCCGTCGCTGAGGCTGCCTACGAGTATGGCGAGCCACAGGAACTACTGCCTCCCGGTTGGTCGCTAATCCCGAACACCGAACTCTGAACACCTATATTAGATTGCCATGAAAGTTCCATTAAGCTGGTTAAAAGAATACGTTGACCTTGACGTCGAGCCGAAGGCGCTCGCCGAACGTTTGACGTTTGCCGGGTTGGAGGTCGAAAGTCTTGAAGTCATCGGTTCCGACTTCAAGGGCATCGTAACCGGCGAGGTATTGAGCATCAAGCCGCACCCCACCGCGGACTCGCCTGAGCACAGTGCTCTCTCCCAGCCGGCGGAGCCTGGCAACCTGCTTCTCTGTGAGGTGTCCAACGGGAAGGATGTCCGCCGCGTCGTCTGCGGCGCCCGGAATTTCAGCGTGGGCGACAAGGTGCCCCTGGCGGAAGTCGGCGCCCTGCTTCCTAACGGCACAACCATCGAGGTCGCCGTCATCCGCGGCGAAGCGTCGCACGGTATGCTGTGCGCCGAGGATGAACTGGGCCTTTCGGACGATCATTCCGGCTTGCTGATCCTGCCGCCAGACACGCCCGCCGGCACGTCTTTATCTAAAGTGCTCGGGCCGCCGGAAACGGTACTGACGCTCGAAGTGACCCCGAACCGCCCGGATTGCCTGAGCCTGATCGGCATCGCCCGGGAAGTCGCGGCACTGTACGGGTGCCGGCTAAAAATGCCGGCGGCGTCATTTCAGGAGGAAGGTCCAGCCATCGATACCTGTACCTCCGTCCGCGTCGAGGACCCGGAAGCATGCCCCCGCTACACGGCCCGGATCCTGTCGCAAGTCACCATCGCACCCAGTCCTTTCCTGGCGCGCCGCCGCCTGACGCTGGCCGGGATCCGACCGATCAATAACATCGTGGACATTACCAATTACATCATGCTGGAGTGTGGCCAGCCGCTTCATGCGTTCGATCAGACGCTCCTGAATGAAGGCCGCATCGTGGTTCGCCGGGCCAGATCCGGTGAGCGCATGGCCACGCTCGACGGCGCCGAGCGCACCCTGGCGCCGGAACTGCTGGTCATCGCGGACGCGCGCCAGGCGGTGGCCGCAGCCGGGATCATGGGCGGCGCCGCCAGCGGTATCCTGGACACGACCCGGACGGTGCTCCTGGAAAGCGCCTGCTTCAAACCCGCGGTGGTTCGGAAAGGATCCAAACAGCTCAGCCTCTCCACGGAATCCTCATACCGTTTTGAGCGGGGCGTGGACATCAACCTGGTCGATTGGGCAAGCCGGCGGGCAACGGCCCTGATGACTCAATGGGCTGGGGCCAAGGCGGCTAAGGGCGTCATCGATGTCTATCCGATGGAACCGAAGCCGCGAAATATTACCTGCCGCTTCGATCGCGTCCGGCAATTGCTGGGCGTGGATATCGCCAATGACCCGATCGCCGCTATTTTCGAATCGCTCGCGCTCCCCGTGGTTCAGCGCAACGGAAAATCATGTACCGTCCAGGCGCCGACCTTCCGCCCCGATCTTGAAACTGAGGCGGACCTGATTGAGGAGATCGCCCGCATGCACGGGTTGGATAATATTCCAGCGCGGGCGCCTTCCCATGGCGGCGGAGTGCCCGCCGATGATCGGCCGACACGCGCCGTTATGCGCTGCCGCAGTCTTTTAATCGGATTGGGGCTCTCGGAAATCGTGAATTACAGCTTTGTCTGCGAAGATCTTTTGAACCGCATCGATACCGGCGCCGCTGACCGGAGGATCGTTCTGCCCCGCCCGATCAGCGCCGATCACTCGATTCTTCGTCCATGGCTGCTGCCTCAAATGATCGATACCTTGGGCCGCAACCGGTCGCGGCAAATCGCAGAAGCCGCCTTTTTCGAGCTGGGCCGGATATTTTTAAAGAATCCCGCCGGCGCATTATGCGAAGAAGAACACCTGGCCGTCGGGCTCATGGGAGCCGTGGGCCGGTCGGGACTGGAGAAACGGCGTCCTTTGCGGGAAGAAGATTCCTTTGCTTGGCTTAAAGGCATCTTGGAAGCGCTCGGCGCGGCCCTGAGTTTTCCATTACATTCACCCCGTCAACAAGACGCCGTCCCGGGAATCGCCCTATCGCCGCTGCCACCCGGTTCAGCGGCGCCGGAAGGTTTTCCCTTGCATTGTTTTAAGGACCATTGCCGGATGTCCATCATCTTGAACGGAGAGAACTGCGGCGTGCTGGGTCTGGTTACGGACGAGATCCGCCGCGACTATCGCATTCTTGAGCCGGTCGCCGTCTTGGAAATCCGTCTCGCGCCGCTGCTGCGGCACGCGTGGGAAACGCCGTCCGCTGAACGCTTGCCGGTGTATCCGGCCGTGACGCGGGACATCGCCCTGCGCGTCGGCAAGGACATCAAGCACGAAGTCATCATCCGGACAATCTGGAAAATGGCGCCAAAAGAATTGACAGATATTCGACTCTTTGATATATATAAAAGTGTTGAGCTTGGAGTGGGTTTTAAGAGCGTAGCCTATTCCCTGACGTACCGCTCTGCGGAACGGACCTTGACGGACGACGCGGTGAACAGTCTGCATGAGTGCGTCAAAGCCGGTTTGCGGAGCGAGTTAAAGGCGGAGATCAGAGAAGGATAATCAGGAACGATCATGAGATTCATTAAGTTCGGCCTTACGATGTTGCAATTGCGATTATTTTCAGGCATGGATGCCATGTCTGTGGTTGATGATCTGGCGGTTTGTGTCTTTTACCACAGCCCGGTTTTCGTCCGGGTGAATTCCGCGCGGCGGCCCGGCCGTCCTCTCCGCGATGGGGAGCGACCGGGCATAGACCGCGGCGGATCGGCAAGGCATTACTGCAACTAATCGCTATTGTTCTTTCACAACATCCGGTCGAAATGATTTTCTTGCGTTGAATTTCATTTCGCACTCTCTGAATACCCTGCCTGGCGCGTGGTTTCGGGCCTATTTTCTGACCCATTAATAAGGCTGATAGGGAGCTCGAATCTCAATGGTGCCCTCATGCCCGTCTCGGGACCTGGAATCCATTGACTAGAGCACCCACGTTGTTCATTCGGAACAGAAACGGGAACCGTCACGACCAGGTGGGGTATTCTTTTTTCAGGGAACAGCCATGGACCTGTTTGACCAGCAGCTGCCGGCCGACCTTGCCGACCGGCAGCCCTTGGCGGCGCGGATGCGGCCTCAAACCTTGGAGGAAGTCATCGGTCAGGACCATTTGCTGGCGCCGGGAAAATTGCTCCGGCGCGCGATCGAATCGGACCGGCTCGGCAGTCTCATTCTTTATGGTCCGCCGGGATGCGGCAAAACCTCGCTGGCTGAGGTGATCGCCCGGATCACCCGCCGCAACTTCGAACGTGTCAGCGGCGTCCTTGCCAATGTCGCTGTCCTGCGCGACCTTCTGCAAGCCGCCTATGAACGCCGCAAGCGCCACGTCGGCAGCCAAGTGGCCACTTGCCCCGTGGCGGGGCGACGTGGCGACAGTGTTGAAACCATACTGTTCATCGATGAAATCCACCATTTCAACAAATCCCAGCAAGATATCCTGCTCCCTTACGTCGAAAATGGCGTCGTGACGCTCATCGGCGCCACCACCCACAATCCCTTTTTCTTTGTCAACAGCCCCTTGACGTCCCGCTCCCAGATTTTTGAGCTGGAACCCATTTCAGAAGACGGCATCATCCGGCTCCTGAGACGCGCCCTGACCGAACCCCGCGGTCTCGCGGCGTATCCCGTGGCCGCCGATGACGCGGCCCTGGCTCACCTGGCTCGAACCTGCGAGGGTGATGCCCGCCGCGCTTTGAACGCGCTGGAAATTGCGGTCCTGACCACGCCGCCGGACGCCCAGGGCCAACTTCACATCACCCGCGCGATCACCGAAGATTCCATCCAGAAAAAAGCCGTCATTTATGACCACGATGAGGACGGCCATTACGACACCATTTCCGCCTTTATAAAAAGCGTGCGCGGTTCCGATCCCCACGCCGCAGTGTACTGGCTGGCCAAAATGCTTTACGCGGGCGAAGATCCCCGTTTCATCGCCCGCCGACTGATTATCCTGGCTTCCGAAGACATCGGCAACGCAGATCCGCGCGGCCTGCTGGTGGCGGAGGCGTCCAAGAACGCCGTGGAATTTGTCGGCATGCCGGAAGCCCGAATCATCCTGTCCCAGGCCACAACCTACCTGGCCTGCGCGCCAAAGAGCAATGCCGCGTACCTGGCGATCGAAAAAGCGTCGAACGACATCAAGGAAGGCCGGGTACTCCCCGTGCCCAAACCCCTGCGGGGCACCGGCTACCGCGGCGCCAAGCAGCTGGGCCATACCGGGTACCAGTACGCCCATGATTTCAAAGGCCATGTCGTGGATCAGGAATATATTCCAACATCCGCCGTTTATTACGAACCCACAACTCAGGGTTATGAAGAAGTCCTCCAACAACGTTTGAAGCAATGGGAAAAAATCAAGCAGGACCAGCAGAAGATGGCGAGCAGCCTGTCCGCCAGAGTTAGCCGCAAAGGAACGAAGGCGGATGAACAGTCGCCCGTCGGTAGTAAAAGAGGTAGGGGCGCTGCTTGCTGCGCCCATGAGATCAAGGCGGAGTTGCCAGAATCGGATAGCGGGAGAAAGACCAAAGAAAAGAAGACCGAACCGGCGGCGGATACGCTGTCAACGACACATAAAAAAATTGAAACCTAAGCCCCGTCGGGCGGGGTAATTATTTCTTCTGTAGCAGCGGCTCTGAGAGCCGCCGCCACAGAATTAATGGCGAGATTGAAATTTTGGATGAACACGGGAAACGTTATCATGACCAAGGCCGATATCCGGCGTAAGATCCGAGACCGGCGCCGGCGTCTGGATCCTGATTGGGTTAATCAGGCTAGTGATCGGATTCAACAAAGCATCCTGGCGCTGGACGCATGGGCCGCCGCGCGGCAGGTCTGCTGTTACCTGGCCGCGCCGACGGAAGTTCAGACCGGGCGGATTATCGAGGCCGGCCAGCAGGCTTGCAAGCAGGTCTGGGTCCCGGCCTTCCATCCGGAGCAGGAACGCTATGCGTTATCCCGTCTGGACCACAATGCCGTTCTGATCACCGGCCGGCACCGGATCCCGGAACCGGCAAGACCGGTCTGGCTGGCGCCGGACACGATGGATTTGGTACTGATTCCGGGACTGGCTTTCGATAGCCACGGCGGACGGATCGGACACGGCGGGGGCCATTATGACGATCTGCTGGCACGCGGGGTTCTGCGTTCAGCCTTGAAAGTGGGCCTGGCCTTTGCCTTTCAAGTACGGGATCACGTTCCGTCAGCGCGGCCGGACGTTGCCATGGATGTGATTGTGACGGAAAACGCCGTCATACGATGCCGGGCAATTAATTTTTCGCCCGGCGAAAAATTAATTTAGCGGTGGATAATTCAGGATAAAAATAAAATAACGATTCAAAACCGGACGCGGGTCCGGAGGAGGAAACTATGATGCAATGGTGGATTGGCGCATTTCTCGTCCTGCTGGCGGCAGGATTGGGCTATTATATTCGGTTGATCATCGGCCGCTACAAGATCCAGTCCGGCGAACAGGAAGCCAAACGGTTGCTCGATGAGGCACGGCGCGAAGTGGACGGCACCCGTAAGGAGGCTGGGATCCAGGCCAAGGCGGAGGTGCTCAAGGCGCGCGAAGCGTTCGAGCATGAAACCAAGTCTCGCCGCCAGGAAATGGCGGCGCTGGAAGCGCGCATGGCCGAACGCGAGCTGAACCTGGATCGCAAGGTGGCGATGATCGACAAGAAAAACCTGGCGATCGAGCAGAAACTGGCGGAAGTGGAAAAGAAGGAAGTCGAACTCAATCAACAGCGCGATGAGTATAACGCCCTGATCAAAACGGAACGGGAAAAACTCCAGCGGATCGCCGGCATGACCCTTGAGGAAGCGCGACGGGCCCTGATGGCGCGGATCGAGGAGGAAGTGCGGGGCGAGACCGGTATGCTGATCCGGCGCCTGCAGGAAGAAGCCAAGGAAAACGCCGAACGCGCAGCCAAGAAAATCGTGGCGCTGGCCATCCAGCGTTTTTCGTCCGGCCACGTCAGCGAGATCATGACCAGTACCATCGCTTTGCCGAGCGAGGACATGAAGGGACGCATCATCGGGCGGGAGGGTCGCAACATCCGCGCCCTTGAGGCCGCGACCGGCGTTGATTTACTGGTGGATGACACGCCGGAAGCCGTCGTGATTTCGGCGTTCGATCCCCTGCGCCGGGAAATCGCCAAGCAGACGCTGGAACGCCTGATCGTGGACGGCCGCATTCACCCCGCTCGCATCGAGGAAGTCGTGGCCAAGGTCAAGGAGGAGATGGCGGAAGTCATCCGCGCGGCCGGAGAGGAAGCAATCTATGCCGTCGGCCTGCAGGGCGTGGAACCGGAGATGGTGCGCACGCTCGGGCGTCTGAAATACCGCAACAGCTACGCCCAGAACGTGCTTATGCATTCCATCGAGGTGGCCCAACTGATGGGGATCATGGCCGGCGAACTCGGACTGGACGTCATGCTGGCCAAACGGACCGGCCTGTTCCACGATATCGGCAAGGCGCTCGACAGCGAGGTGGAGGGCAGTCATGCCATTATCGGCGCCGATTTTCTCCGCCGCCAGGGGGAAACCCAGGTTCTGCTCAATGCCGTGGCCGCTCATCATTCGGACGTGGAACCCGAGAGCATTTATGCCATTCTCGCGGCCGCGGCCGACGCTATTTCGGCGTCCCGTCCGGGAGCCCGCTCCGAAAACACAGCCATTTATGTCAAGCGGCTGGAACAATTGGAGGCGCTCGCCAGCGGATTCAGCGGCATTGAAAAATGCTACGCCATCCAGGCCGGCCGCGAAGTACGGATCATCGTTCAGCCGGAGAAAGTGGACGACGCCGGAGCCATGCACCTGGCCCGGGATATCAGCAAGAAAATCGAGCAGGATCTGCAGTATCCCGGCCAGATCAAGGTCACCGTGATCCGCGAAAAACGCTGTGTCGAATACGCGCGGTAAAAATCCTGCCGAGCAAGATTTTTTATCATGGATGAACGGATAAAACAACATTCCAACATTCTGCAGAATGTTGGAATGTTGAGACCCAATCCCATGCTAATGGTCCAAAATTGAATTCGGGGGTTATCCCTCCTGCATATTGGCGCTGCTTTATAAATTTTTTCCAAACCATGATGCGATTTCGACAGATGCGGATCTCAATCGCATAATCCTTGGATTCCAGGCCAACGCTATTTCACGGGAGAGTCTTTTAAAGAGCGGCGCTTCTATACGAACGAACTTGTCTTCCGGCAGGTCTGTTGCCGCCATGGTTGGTAAAATACCCGCATAACAGCCCGATTGAATGGCATGACATGCCGCGGGAAAAGATTCGCATTCCAACCGGATGTTCATCTTTATTCTGGACCTACGCATCATTTCGTCAAGTTTACGCGCAAATTCCCCGGACGAATCCATAGCTACCATCGGGACATTATTCATTACCCATTCACACGTTTTCCCGGATGACCCTGGTAATAATTGTTTGGGAACAAAAAGCGCATATTCCATTTTCCCCAGCGATACACTTTTAAAAACAGATGGAATGGCATTGCGCCGCATGATTCCGAAGTCCAGGCGCAAGGAATGCAATGCATCAATAATCTGCGCTGTCTGCAGGTTGCGAATACTCATGATTATGGCTGGAAAGACTTTTTGAAACGCGCCAATGTGCGGAAGAACTTTCCAGTGAATCAGGCTGTCGCCGGCCCCCAGATGAAAAATCGCCGGCTCGTGCGCACAGGCTGTGGCAAAATCTGCCAGGCCAAGGAAATTTTGCCGAATTATATCAGCCAGTTGTTGCCCCGCTCGGGTCAGAACCAGCGACTTGCCGTCACGCCGGGTCAATTCCACTCCGAAATATTCTTCCAGTTCTTTGAGCTGACGGCTGTACTGACTCTGCCGCACGGGATCCTTGCCCACCGCTTTTGCGATACCACCGGCATCGGCTATTTCGAGCAGAACGCGCAGGCGATCTAATGAGAGCCCGCGCCGCGCAAACAGGTTTAGAAATGTTTTATCCATAGCAAGTGCCCCTAGATTCTAGATTCTACAGCAAACAATGACGATCAGAATGGTGAGCGTTTCTCATTGTCAAGTCAAGTCATACATTACTGAATAGTCATATATCCTATAATATTATGTATGGCAAGCTTTTGGAGCCATGTTAGGATGCTGGCGTGAATCAGAACAGGAGAGATTATCTGAAACGGGGATGACGGCAAGGAAAGATGACCACGACAATAAATAAGAATATTGAAGCTCCCCGGATCGCCATGACGTTGTTCAAGGTTGAGAACCTTGATAACTGGCAGGAGCGCATCATGTCTGCCACCGTGCAAGGTGGTGGCATGGCCTTGCGCAAGGGATCGGGGTGTATGCTTTGGAATCCCAAACGGATAACTCCCATGCGCGGAACGCTCAAGTATGTGGATGGGGTAAAGGTTGTCAGGGAGTGGCTTGGACCAAAGGTCAGCGCTCTGGCGATTATCCCGCGCCGAATGTACTTCGAAGGCGAATCCGATATGCCGTCCTCAAAACCGGAGTGGATGTTGGTGGGTGACACGAAACCTGCGCTTGCGCCCCCAGTGAAACGGATCCGCGCGTGCATTGATTTTGCGGTTTGGCTTGCCGCTCACATGCCCGGACTCGACCCAAACCCGTTGCCTATCAGCCGGATTCGAACCGCGCTTCATGAAAGCACGCGAATGGTCTTTGGCGGCGGCTCGCAAGGCGTCCCGGGTCAGAAGGCCAGCGTCCTGCTAACCCGGCACGGCTTCCATTCCGTTCCTGCGAATATACGCATCGAGTTGATTGCCGAGGATGGCTCGAATGCCAAGGTCAAATTGTACCAAAAGCTTGTCGTAGATGCCTTCCGCCGCTGCAAGTGTGCGCTCAATGTGCCCACGGTCTCTTGCGACGACATGCAAAAGCGATTATCCGGCGGAAGTGCGGCCATCGAACCGATGCGGAAGGGATATTGCGCATTAGTGGCCGTAACCGGCAAAAAAGGCCAGCCGCTATCGAAAAAGGCGAATGCACTGATCGAGGCCTTGCAATCGGCATGTGTGCCGTTCCGGATGTTCTCCGTGGACAACAGGTCGCTGGATTGGTCCGCCCTGGATCAGGTCGGATCATTGCTTATGGGGGCAGGCGGCATTCCATTTGCGCTCAAGTTGCCCTGGCCGGCGAACTCTGAACCATCCTACATACTGGGCGTGGACATTGGTCACCCCAAGGCAACACGGGACAGTTGGGTGGTCATGAGCCTGATGGATCATCGCGGTGTTCTCATCGAAAGCTGGCGGTATCGCCAGGAGCGGGACGAAACCATCGGTCCGGCGGTTTTGCAAGCCGGTCTGACCTGGGCACGGAAAGCCGCGCGCGCGCATAACGGCGGTCAAGATGCGGTTTTTCTCGTCATTCGTGACGGCAGACTGCATGAGGGTGAGACCGTGAGTATGTACAGGAGTATTCTCGGCGACCGCATGACCTTCGTGGAGTTGGCAAAATACGATAACCCGGAGATGTTTATTCCCGGCGCAAGTCCCCGGCCCGCGCCGTCCGGAACAGAATGCATGACGGCAGAGAGCGTCACGCCATTCTTTGTGCCTGTCAACCCCCGATTGGCCAACGATCTCTCCCGAACCCTCAAGATTCACATGGCGCCGGCCTGGGATGGACTGGGGTTAGGCATTGATAAAGTCAGCGAGATTGTCACGGGGCTTTCATACACGCCGGGCTTAGGACTTGCCACGCATGCCCTTCCTGGTCCAATCTATTGGGCAGATGGCATTGCCGCCATGGGCGAGATGAATCATCAGTTTGCCGGACAGAACATAGTTAAATCAGAATATCGAAGGTAAATCCCCATGATTAAACAGATAGAGATAGAAAATTTTAAATGCTTCGGCGATAGAGTTTCCATTCCACTCGCCCCCATCACGCTTATATACGGCGAGAATAGTTCGGGGAAAAGCACTATCTTGCAGGCAATAACGTTGATGAAGAATGCATTGCCGAAGCTTAAGCTTGAGAACGGCAAAACAAAAGATCAAGAGAAGGCTTCCGAAAAAAACCCGATCCCCTTTTCGAGTCATTATGACGGCACGCCATCAGACATCAAAGAATTGACTCACGACGGAAAAAAAGACAAACCAATCTCGATTTCATTTCAGCGAGATGCACGAAATGTGTCTATGCGTTTTATTTCAATGTCCGATGGAAATGACATGCAAGTGGAAGCTTCGATTTCATCAGAAGGGAACTTGCTCGCCGCTTTGAAGTGGGAAGGATCATCATACAAATGGAATTATGGCTGGATTTTAGGGGGGGAGCTGATCAAACGCACGTATACCGAACTACACAAACGCAAGGTAGATGTTGTTGAAGGATATAAAAGGCTTATAGAATACGAAACAATAAACTCGTATCTTAACAGTTGGGTAACATGGAATGGGATGGATATAGATATTGGAGCTAATATTTATCAGGAATCCAAAGATCATAAGTTCCTTGAAGGCAAATGGCGTGATGGATTGCAAAACTGGGTTCGCACTGGATTCCAGGGTTATACGGATTATGTTAAGGGGGACGGATATAAAGAGAGTTATCAGAAATATGCGCAACGATATTCAAAAGCCATTGCCGCTTATACAGGCGAACTCTCGTTTGATGATTTTTGTAATCTCCATTTTTCAAGTGATTGGAAAAGTGTGGGCACCGTAGTAGACGATTGTTTGTCCTTAGATAACGCTATTATAGCCTCTTTAGTGCCTGATCTCTCGGCTTATGTAGATGATACTGTTGATCATGGCATTTACACTGGCGGCGACCCAGTTCCATTTCATGGAATTTTACTTAAGCTGATACCCACGAAGACCCTATGGTCCGACAGTCAACTTCCAAGTGATTATTCCGATCTTTCTAAACAATGGGAAACGCCTTTTTGTCACTTTGAACATCTTCTTAAAGCAGAAGCGGTAAAGGTTCTGAATCATAAGGATGAGATGATTCCTGATATTCATTCCTTGCCGGCCGTTCGTGAGCAGCCAAAGGCCTCATATTCCGATGCAAAAGCCAATCTTATTTTCGAGCCGATCATTATCCGTCGCATCAATGACTGGCTCAATAAATTTGAGGTTGGCTACACAATATGTGCCGATCAGTACGGCAGTCTTCGTTTCGTGGATGAACGCAGAGATTCTTCCCTCATCTCGCCAAAGATCACAGAAGTCGGTTTCGGTTTTAGTCAGTTGTTACCTATCATTGCGGATTGTTGGCGCCCACAGCCATCGGTCATAACGATAGAACAGCCTGAACTCCATATACATCCACGTCTACAGGCCGAATTGGGCAGTTTATTCACAGATGCTTGCCAGAAGCGTGGCCATCAGATTATTGCTGAAACACACAGCGAACACTTGATGCTTCGCTTGCAAAAGTTGATCCGCAAGAAAGAACTGAAGGCCGAAGATGTTTGTGTCCTCTATGTTTCCCGAGAGAAAGAAGGTTCCCGGGTTCAGCAATTGAGATTGGACGACGAAGGTTCGTTTATTGATCGGTGGCCCAGGGGCTTTTTCCCTGAACGTACAAACGAGATATTGGATTAATTTATGCTATTGGCAACAACACTCGATCCCGCTGTTCTGGATGAAAAACGCTGCAAGGCAGAAGAAGCCTATGTTGGGTGCTTGAGAGATCATTTTCGCGGTCTTATTCATTGCCATGTTCTCATAGGACAGAAGGGGTCAAATATTAAAGCCGAGTATCAGCAGAGACTTGATCGTTTGCCAGAGGGCATCAAAAACTTTGGCGAAATGCTGATCCCTGAGCTAAGAGATAGATTCGTTATAATTGATGTTCCGCATGATGAAGCTGTGTTGCAGGATGAATTTGAGTGTGAGGCAAGCCGTGCGGCAGTAACATTAGCGAGTGTGCCGGGGATTGATGCAGCTATTGTTCATCCGGACACAAAAGCCGCAGCCGAGCTGCATGGCATGGCCGTTGACAAGCTTTTTACACTTGTTGCCTTCCGAAGCAGTGAACTAGCCGACCGGGAACTTCGTGCCAGCGGAGCAATTACAATAGGAGGCAAAACAGGCAAAGAGTTTATGGATGAGATTGTTATGCCTTCAATATACTGGGCGAAGCACGTCAAAATGATAGACAAGCAAATTGGCAAGGCTGTGTCCGATCAGGGAAAGAATTTAGACTCATTTAAATCAACAATTTTGCTTGTCTACGACACTTGGCAGCGTGGACATTTTGCCAAGTCGGGAAAACCAGGTCGTTTTGAACTAATTACTGTTGCGGCAAACCGTGAAGACGGGCGCCCGGTAACAGCGGAGTCAGTAGCTACTGCGATTGATCCAGGGGGACGACGGATAAGCTTCCGTGTCAAACCATTATCTAGAAGTCGCGACCTTTATCAGGCTCAACATGATCGCTATATCTCGACTAATCTTGACATATGTATTGGGATCTCAAGTGGTTTAGACGTGCTAGGAAACGACAAGACTTGCGGCGCTGGTGATGCATATTTACGTTATTGCCCCTGTGACGAGAACGATGTGATTGCCCGATGGGAAGCTGTGGAACAAGATGATGATGTATTTGAATGGCCTGACTCATTTAGCAGGTATGCCTGATCTGATTTCGGACTCCTTTAGTGGAAAAGGATAACGATAACACACGTTGTCTTTAACCAAGCGTTCCATAATGTTGGTCGTATTCATGATCATCCCCCACTATTGACAAGCTCATCCAGAAAGCCTAGGCAAAGCATGACCAGCAGGTGTCACCGTAGGAGAAATAATGACCAATTTAGCGCGAACTCAGTCAGGAACGATGATTGAGGGTGGAATCGTCAAGGGCGGAGTCGAATACTTCACCTATCCCCCTCCATGCACACTAGTCAAGGTAATGGAATATCAATGGGCTACCAATCTTATTAAAAACGGCTCCATGCGTTTCGGCAGCCTTGAGTTCTACCGCAAAATGGAGAACGCAGCACTTGGCGACCCAAACGATGGCAAAGGCATGTTCCGTGTGAAAGGAGATCCCTACACCATTGATTCTTCGAACAATATCTATGCGTGGTGTGCTGCTCTTCCTGTCATCACGCCCGAACGAATCGCCGTTTTAGCCAAACATGGCAAATATGACTGCCTCATCCGAATCCATCAACCAAAAATCCTGCTCCACCGCGTGATAATTGTCTTGTTGGCCAATGGCGGAAAACTACACCTGCGCCTGCAGTGTGCGGAGGTTTCCTATAACAGAGGATCTGAGATCGATAAGGCAACCCTCAACTCGCAACAGTTCCACTTCAACGTATTCCAAAAAGATCCACGGTTCGCTGAAGACAAGGAATACCGGCTCTTCATGACAGACGTTCAGCCCGAATCTGAACCCAGAAATCATATCGATATTCAAGTCGGGGATTGCTCCGATATTATGGACATAGAGGACTTGCCAAACTGACGTGACGAAAGGAACACGGGTTTGTCCCGGATGTCTTGGAAACGTGGAGACAAAACACTCTGAAAGGAAACCCTAAGTGAAACTTTTCATCGGTACAATTATCTTCGTTATCATTTTGCTGGTCCTCATGGCCTTCGCGGACCCGAACAAAAAGCCACTCAACCTACCCCGGTGGTTATCTATCGCACAATTCCGGTTCCCCAGCCGGCTAAAGTGGACCAGCAGACCGCGGATAACCTCGACTACCTGGCACGGGTTGCCGAGCGCAATGAGGCCCGTAGACGGTATCGCAAAGCCTGGGGCGAGGACCCTGTTTGGTAATACAGGAAGGCAAATAAATATGCTGGAGATATTTATCATTTTGATGATTGTGGCGGGCATCTACGGAATCTATGAGAAGATATGCGGTAAGTCACACAACGAGAACAAGCCTTCGGATAGGACGCCGGATGTCGGGCGAGACGGACCAGACCGGCCGGCGGACAACGAGCTCGATGACGGCCCAGGAGATTAGCGGTCCCCGATACAGTCATAAAAACGTGCACAGATTACCCAGTGACTGCCCCCTTCCACACTGATTATGCGAGTCCGCAATCAGCGGTTCTGAAGAATCATTGTAAAAGAAATTCCTCGTTTTCGGAATGCTAGTTTTTTTCAATGTGTCCCTTTAAAAAGCCCTTGTCATTTGGTGAATCTATAGTACTATATATGCACCTATGAGAGTTGTCGTGGACACCAATGTCTGGGTGGCGGCAGTGCGTAGTCGGCGTGGCGCCAGCTTTGCCTTGCTGTCGGAAATTCCACACCGGCGTTTTCGATTCGGCCTCTCGGTGGCCCTGTTCCTGGAATATCAGGAGCAACTGCTGAAGGCTGTCAAGACGCAAGCCACACCGCTCAACATCAGGCAGGTCGAACAGATTTTAGCGGCTCTTGCCCATTATGGGGCAGAGGTTCCAATCTATTACCGGTTGCGCCCCAACTTGGGCGATGAAAACGATAACATGGTGTTCGAATGTGCCGCTAATTTCGGTGCATCGGTTATTGTCACGCACAATGTCAGGCATTTCATCAACCCGGAGTTGCAGGGATACGCGATGGATATTATGGAGCCGGGCGCTTTTTTAACAAGGATCAAGGAGACGCTTGCATGAAAACCATCCAAGTCAGATTGCCGGAGCGCGTTCACGAACGGGCTAAAAAACTGGCCCAGGAAGAGCAGATTTCGCTGAATTACTACATTGTCACTTCGGTCGCCAATGAAGTCACCCGGCAGGAAACCCGCGACTTTTTCCGCGGCGCGGCCGCCGCCTTCAGCCCGGCGCGGTTTGCTGAAGCGCTAAGCGCAATTCCGGATGCGCCGGTACCCCGGAGCGATCGGATCAAATAGCGCCTATCATTTCATGGATAGTACCAGGACAGGCACTAATGCCCCAGCCGAAAATCTACCGGGTGGCCGAAATCACGCGCCTGATCAAGACCGTGCTCGAAGACGAGGTCGGCGAGATCTGGATCGAGGGCGAGCTGTCCAATTTCCGCAAGCCATCCTCCGGCCATTGCTACTTCACGCTGAAGGATGCCGCGGCCCAGATCGCCGCCGTCATGTTCCGCGGCAATCAGCGGAATCTACAATTCCAGCCGGCCGATGGCATGATGGTCCGGGTGTTCGGACAGGTCAGCGTGTATGAAAAAAGCGGGCAATACCAGGTCATCGTCCGGCAGATTATCCTGAGCGGACAGGGCGCCCTCCAGGCGGCCTTCGAAGCCCTGAAAAAGAAACTCGCGGACGAAGGATTGTTCGACCCATCCCGGAAAAAGCCGCTTCCGCTTCTGCCCCGCCATATCGGCATTGTCACCTCACCGACCGGCGCCGCTATCCGCGACATTTTGAACATCCTCACGCGCCGCTTTCCCAACCTGCATATCGTCCTGGCGCCGGTCCGGGTCCAGGGCGCCGGCGCCGGCGCAGACATCGCCGCGGCCATCGACGCCCTGAATGCCTGGGGCGGACTGGAGGTGCTGATCGTCGGCCGGGGCGGCGGCAGTTTGGAAGACCTCTGGTGCTTCAACGAGGAAATCGTGGCCCGGGCGATCGCGCGCTCGGCCCTCCCGATCATCTCCGCCGTGGGACATGAAATCGATTTCACGATCAGTGATTTCGTCGCCGACCTCCGGGCGCCGACTCCCTCGGCGGCCGCCGAGCTGGTGGTCAGGGAAAAAGCCGAATTTGAAGCCCAGCTCCGGGAATCCGCACGGCGCCTGGCGCGCAGTCTGCAACAGCAGTTTCTCGGCTTGCAACACCGTCTGCTGGCGGTCAGCCGCAGCCATGTGTTCCGCGAACCGGCCTATGTTGCCCAACGCTACCGGGACCGGATCGACCGCCTGGGTCTGCAAATGCGCCACGGCCTGGAAAATATCTTTCGCGAACGCCAGCAGATAACGGACGACTTAAGCCTGAGGCTCGTGCGCCAGATGCGGGAATGGCAACGCCTGCGGGCCATGGACATTAAGCGGCTGGCTCTTTTGCTCAACGGCATAAACCCCCTTGCAGTTTTGGACAGAGGGTATAGCATTACCTGTCGTCAGGACGGCGGGATCCTCAAGGATGCCGGCCAGGTCACGCCGGGAGCAAAAGTAGTCACCCGCCTGTCGAAGGGGACGTTTGAATCGGAAGTCGTTTGAAGAATGGTTGAAGGAACATGGTTAATGGTTGATGGTTGGCAGGGAAAAAAGCTTGCACACTGAAGGTGTGCCACAACATAGCCCAGCGAGAATCGCCGGGTTGAAAAAAGAAAGAGGGTTGCTTGCGCGTCATTTCGCGCCTGTCCCGCCGTAACTTCCATGTGAAGGCGGAATGTTTCTCGGGCTAAGGTTATAGCTGCCTTCCCTGCCGCGTTAAAGGGTAATCCAACTATGAAAACACCGGACAAACAGCCTGGTTTTGAGAAGTCACTGGAGCGCCTGGAAGCAATCGTGCAGGAAATGGAAAGCGGAACCATGAGTCTCGACAAAATGATGAAGCATTTTGAAGAGGGTATGGGCCTGGTTAAGTTCTGCTCGGAAAAGCTCAACGAGGTGGAACATAAAATAGAAATCCTGGTGAAGAAGAACGGGCAGATGACGGCTGAGCCGTTCGCGGCGCCGGAAGCCGATACAGCTCCGGATAAGGAAACGGAAAATATCTGATGAAATATTTTAGCCACAGAATCTTAGCGCGGCCCTTGGCCGCAACGAAAATATGACGCAAAGTGCAATTTGGAGTGCGCAAGCCGGACCTGCCTACGCCGGAGCGGCTTCGCGCAGGCAGGGCTTGCGCTTTGCTTCGGCGAAGCTGGTGCTTCGCCGGATAAATGGCGAGCTTGTCCAGCGGCGCGCGGGATGGCACACCATAAAGCGGGAGCGCTGGCTCCCGCACTCCATAAAAATCTTATCAAGAAAACAAGATTTTAAATATTAATCCTCAAAAAAGCGTGAGTTGGTAACATGAATTGCTATTTGGACCTTGTTTATTGCGGTCAAAAGGCACATTTTGGTGTTGTGTCTATAACCGCACTTTTAGTGAGGTTATGGACCCGATGCG
>Ga0180015_1000077_pt1 | contig 26510 bp, 15 predicted proteins | sample KR13_S2_MetaG_FD_116508 | JGI IMG/M metagenome (GOLD analysis project Ga0180015, IMG submission 116508) | Groundwater microbial communities from the Olkiluoto Island deep subsurface site, Finland - KR13_S2_MetaG | ecosystem: Environmental > Aquatic > Deep subsurface > Groundwater | place...
GGGGGGCTGGATGATGAATTGGGATTCCCGGATTTTAGGCAGGGGCATGACCGTCACTCGAATATTCCGGGAATAGGTGTCGCCGGCGATGACCCGGAAAGAGAATGCCCGGCGCACATTTGAAAAGGCATAGAAATAGCAGGCTTTGCCGGCCGGCGCTTGGATCATGGGCGCGCGATTGCCGCCGGCTTTCGCGGGGTCCACCGTCCGGGCATTATCCTGCCACACGATTTCCGGCGGCTGAAAATCGTGTCGGCCCGAGATTTCGGCCTGAACCTGGAGATTACCCCCTTCAGTGATTACCATGTCGGATGCCGGTGACAGGCGCAGGATGGTAGCCCCGGCGGGCGGCACATCGCTCAAGGGAATCGCCAGCCGCGTCCAGGCGTTGCTGACATATCGGGGAAACAGGCTGGTGTAAACTATCCAGAGGGTCATCAGCAGCAGGGCGAGGCTTGCCCAGCGTGCCAGGCGCCGGAGTTCCCACCAATCGGACAAGCGTGCGCGGCCGATGGCCGTTTTCGAAACGCCCAGGGTTTGGTCGGCAAACCATTGTTCCCCCGGATTCAGCGCCTGGTGTTCAAATTGCAGGGCATTGATGACCAGGTTTTCCGGAATCGCATAGCGTTTTTCCATCAGGAGCGCCATGCGCTCCGAAGAAAGCGGCCGCAGGATCGGCGCCAGGATTTTTTTCCATAGCGCCAGTCCCGTGGTGAAGAGGCCGGCCAGGACCAGGGGCAGGCGGAGGCCGGCCGGCAGGTGCAGCGCATTATCCAGCAGGCAAAGAGTGAGCCAGATACCCAGGACAAGGGTCAGCCACCAGAACAGGCCGCCGGCGACCGCCGCCATCCAGGTCCGTCGCCGGGCCTGCCTGATCACCGTATCCACCGCTGGGGTGTCTGTATTCATAACATACGTTGGGTTCATCGGTTCACGGTTTCCGCCTAGGCGGATCTACATAGCGTCGTGTCTTTCAAATAGATGGACAAAAGCATGTGTCATCCTGACTGATGTTCCACAGTGAATCGGATATTATCACTTGCGGCAGTGATTCGCCTTTCGACGCGATAATGCCCCGGAAGAAGTCGCCCCTTCCGGCCAGCATCAGCCGCGAATCCGCCGGATCGCATTTCCAGCGCCAGATGCTCAGCCGCCAGGGCTGGGTCCGGTCTCCGCTGAGCGTCGTGGTTCCCTGGCGTGACAGCAGGATCAATGCGTAAATATCCTCGCTGGATGCATCCTCCCTGAAAACGCCCAGCAGAGCCCGTCCGTCAAAAAAATCTTTAGCCTGGGCCAGCGCATTGGTGACTTGAGAGGTCAAGGCTGAGTTGGTTGCTGACGGCCATCCGGCCTGAATGACGGCGCCGGATTTCAAGGCCAGGAATACGCGATTCCCGAGGGTGGGGGGCAACACGTAATCATTTGTCTTCGGGTTTCTTTGGCCTGCCAGCCGCACCAGTGCCGGACGCGTCAAGGCCGCCAGTTCGGCCGGGGAACCCTCGGCGCCGGTCCATGGTATCCTGATGGTCCGGCCGCGCTCCGGCGCTTCCGCAGGAGGGTGCAATACGATGCTGGTCGGATACGCCAGTTCATCCAGGCTTTCGCCCGCCTTGCCCCGTTGTTTGGCGTAGAGAATCACTTTCCGGGTTCGTTCCGGCGATTCCACATACAAAACGGTGGTGAGCAGGTGGCCGCGCAATATTTCCTTTCCGGTCAGGATCGTGGTTTGCAGATGCCGGATCGGGTAAGGATCTCCGGAAAATTCTTTCCGGGTCTGACCGGCTTCCGGAAAACGCCAGGCCCGGACCAGCTCCTCCTTTTCAGGCGTGCTCCGGATTTCACGGATGCGATCCAGGGCCACGGTCCAAATCTGGGTTTTACCGTGCAGGATGAACGCGGTGTTCGGTGTCAAGGAAATGCGGCCTTCCAGTTGCTCGCCATTGGAAAACTGGATCACGCCGGGATAGCCCGGTTCGGTCGCCGGGAGCGGAAGTGGCAGAAGACTGATCCAAAACAAGGCCAGCATAATAATTTTACCACGAAAGATCCAGTGTGGCATAGCTGCAACTAAAACATTGGAGCCGACCATGCTCTGAGTGTGGCAAGGGTGCCCCCTGTGGCGCTTCGAGCGCCACCACCTCGAAATGTTGGAACGGGACGGGGGCGTCCCGCCTCCAGAAAATCTTGTTAAGAAAGCCAGATTATGATGGATAGGAGTACGAAGCGCCTTAACGTTTTGTTGGTCCATTTTACTCCCTTGAAAAAATGGCGGATGTATTGGGTTTTGGAGGGTCACTCTTTGCCATGGCCGTCTTCTCTTTTCGTGACTATTCAGGTCATTCAACTTTGGAGTGCGGTAGCCAGCGCTACCGCTTTTCCCACGCCTGCCGCCAGAGCGGTTTCGCGCAGGCAGGCGAAGCAATGGCCCTGGTCGCCATGTCGAAAGCGTGCAAACTCCGGTGCCGCCAAAGGCTTGCCTGCCTGGCATGGCGGGTAAACTTCGCGGAAATCAAAGCGGGAGCTTGCCTCCCGCACTGCAAAGATCGGTTTTGCCGATATTTCTTAAATCAGATTATTCCGGCGCCTTTGCGTCCATTCTATGACCAATAGCGAAAGAAGCAATAGGATAAACCAGGGACCGGACTGGCACAGGGATGTTTCCGTCACCCGGTTTTTGCGGATCACTTGGGTTTGCAGGTAACGGAGGAGCGACTCGGGCGCATCTTCCCGCGCATAACAGCCGGCTCCTTGCTCGGCCAGGGCCTTGAGAAACGCCTCATTCATTTCCAGTTGCACGCCTTCCTCGTGGAGCGGGGCCACATTCAGTGTCTTTTCGTACGTGTCCAGGAGATGGGTTCCGTCGCTGGCCGTCAGGCGGAACACCGCTTCACCCCGGTGTTTGAACCGCATGCTGACCGAATACGCATCCGGCTGGCCGGGTACGGAGTCCACCATAAGCGGCAGGGTCTCGCCGCCGGTGGCGAGCGTTGCGGAAAGATGCAGTGCGCCGCCGGATTCACGCCCCGTCGCTCGGATGCCGGCCACGGCCTGTTCGCCGGGGTTGTAGGTGTCCCGGTCCCAATGGATTTCCAGGAGCCGGCCTCCCTCCAGTTGGCCGGTAAGATACCGGATCGCTTGTCGCCAGAATATACCCTGCGCTTCTTTCAGGGCCTTCGAGCTGCGCGCCCACTTCCAGAAGGTATTGGAAGCCAGACCGAGGATCTTGCCCTTCCCGAACGCCTGTACTGCGATAACAGGAATCACGCCCTGGCCGTGTTGAGCGTCCAGGAGAACCATCGCGCCCGCCTTGAGCGGGCCGGGTTGATAGACGCTGTCGAGTGAAGGATGCGGTTCTTCTTTCAGGCGCTGATCCAGTCCGGCCATGACGGGATGACTCAATGCCGCCATGGGAATGCTGACCGGAAAAGCGCCGGTCATCACCTCCGGCAGGCTTTGAGCGATCTGCCAGGGAAAGAGCGGCGCCAGCAGGGTGTTGGCGTAAGCCCGGGGGCCAAAAGTGTCGGAGCCGGCCAGGAAAATGACGGCGCCGCCGCCTTCCACGTAGCGTATCAGGGCCTGGATCTGGTTGCTGGTCCAGGCGTCGGCGGGAAATGATCCGAGCATCAGACAGTCGAAACGGTTCAGGATTTTTTCGGTATTAGGAAAGCCGGCCTGAAGGTTATCGTCGGCTGCATTGCGGTCGCCCTGCACGGTAAAATGTTCGCTCAACGTCCGAAATAAAGCAGTGAACGAAATGCCCGGGTCGCGGTCCAGCTCGTTGCGGATCAGCTTGAAGTCGGCGCCGAGTTCCCTGGAAAAATAGAGTACGTGGATCGATTTTTTCCGGACTGCCACCGTGAAGGTCCGGACGTTATTCAGGGCGGACACTTCTCCCTCCACCGGCGCCAGGGCGATCCGGTAGCGCCGCAAACCGCTGGTTGGGTACGCCGTTCGGAAACTGATCCGCGCCCGCTGCCGGCTCAGGTCAACCTGTCGTTCTGCCAGCTTGTTCCAGCGTCCCTCGGATTCGGTTTCCAGGACCGCGCTGATACCGGAAAGCTTTGACGCGAACTGGGGATCTCCGCCCCGGCGCGCCAGCAGGTCCGCGTTAATTTCGAATTCAACATTTTCTTCCGCCGTGGCCGGCGCCTGCACCTCGGCCACGGTCACATCGTTCCAAGTCGCGGGATCGGTTCCCAGGCCGATGATCGAGAGCGGCGCTGGCGGAAGCCGGACATTCAAAGTGGGTGTGTCGCCGCCGTCGGTGAGCAGGATGATTCCCAGGGCCGAGGCAATATCGGTTTGCTCCGAGAGGGCGAGCAGGCAGGCGCCGAGGTCGGTGACGCGTGGCTCGGCGGCGCCGGGTGGGGGGTTCGTCACCGGGAGGGGGTACCTGAGCGACGCATCAAATTCCGCGGTTTCCAGGGTGATACCGCGCGGCAGACTGGTCCGGATGCGATCCAGCAGGTGCCGCGCGCGTGCGAGCCGGGAGTCGCGGCCGTTATCATGGACTTCCATGGAAGAAGACGTATCTACCAGGGCCAGAATCCTGCCGGTGGCGGGTTCGCGCGCTTCGCGGCGCCAGGCGGGGTCGAACAAGGCCAGAACCAGCAATACCGCAATCAGCAGACGTGGGGCCAGCAGTCTCAGGGTCTTGGCGGGCGGCATCTTCAGCATCAATTGCCGGCGCCAGCCGTGGAACGCCCAGGCCAAGGCCAGGAGAATGAGGGCCCCAATCAGCGGATTAAGCTCTGAATGCCATTGAATCATTACAACTTCTTGCTTGCTCCTTTCGGATTGGCCAGCCAGCCTTCTGCTATCCAGGCCGCCAGGGCCAGGAGCAGGAACGGAAGATAAAGATTCAGGCCGCGGCGGGCTATGACGGTGGTGTCAGTCAAAGCGGAGGCTTCGGACAAAGTTTTAACCGTGTAGTTCAGCCCATCCAGGACCGGGATGGTGTCCGACGGAAGAAACTGGAGCCGGCCTTCGCGATCGGAAGACCGGATCGCGAGGGTGATCGTGTTGGTGCCCGCTTGAACGGTATAGACGCCGGAGCGGGCGAATGCCGGAAATTGGTCCGGGGTTCCTTTCCAATCCAGCGGGCTTCCGGCGAGCGACAGCAGATGCAGTCTTTCCCGCCGGGTGGCCGCGGGATTTTCCGACGCAGGGAAGTGAGGGGAGGCCAGGCGCTCGGCGGCCGTGAGCCGGTCGCCGGCCACCAGCGTCGCCGGCGGCGACGGCGTTGCCAGCGCGATGACCTGGGCCAGGGCGACAAAACCGCCCTTGAGCGGCAGGGTGCTCCAGGAGGAATCAAAGGCCAGTCCACAGGCGAACAGGGAGCCGGCGCCACTCTTCCGTTGAACCAGAACCGGCCTGCCGTCGGGGAGGCCCATCAGCGCTTGGCCGTCTTGAGTCAGGCGCAGAGGATGGACCTTGAAGGTCTTGATGTTGCGGAGCGCCGCCAGATCGCCTTTTTCATCCGCGAGATCCCGGAACAACACGGCGCTTTTCTGGAACACCAGAAGCGGAAGACCTTCGGCGAATTCAGCCCGCTGTTCCGGCACGGCGCCCGTCCAGTCCGGGATGGGAGCGGTCGTGAGCGGCTCAACCGGCGAGGGTAAGATCAGCAGGTTGCCACCGCGTTCCACATAGGCCGTCAGTTCCGATGGCCGGCCCCGGTCGGCGCTCCCGGCTTGGGCAAAGGTATTCCAGGTCATGATGAGTAATGCTGGTTTTTGATCCCCCAGGAGGTCCGCCGGGGAAAGAGCATTCGTGAAGACCGGCATCAATCCCGAGAGCCGGCTGGAACTGGCGGGGTTCATCGCGAGCGGAAGCAGGGCAAAGTCTTCCCTGGCTCCGATAAATACCACCCGTTCCAGGTCGGCGCAGGCGTAAGCCGCGGCAGCGCGATTATCAAAAGAAAAACTGTCGCCCTCAATCCAGGCAGTCAGCCAGTGAATGCCCGGGGATGCCGGCGCCATTGAAATCTCGGCGTCTTTTTCGCCGGAAGGCGGAACCGGCACGGATTGAGATGTCTTTTGATTCTGATCATCGAGCGAGTTCAGGCGAATATCGGCGGGAAATGGGGTGGCATTGATCAGCCGCACGTGAACGGAGAATCTCCGGCCGACGACCAGGCGATAAGGGGGCGGGGTGATCCCGGCGATCGATATATTGGCGGAAGTCTCGGGAACAGGAGGAATGCGGTGAATCCAAAGACGGGTTCCCGTTGGTGGCGTGAACGGCGTAGCCGGCAGGATGTTCCATTCGGTATTTTGAAGATCAGACAGGATGTGAAGTTCAAGGCTGGCGGCGGAGGTGGCGTCCAGTAAAGACAGGGCGCGGTGGAGCGCCCCGGCGGCGGAACCGGTTGCCTCGGTTTCCTCGATTTTTGCCAGGGCGGATTTCAAAGCGGTTTTATCGGAAACCAAACCATCCGGCAGAGTCGCCGCCGGATCTTCAACCGTAAGAACGATGCCTGCCAGGTCCCGGCTGTTGAGTCCTGAAAGCAGTGCGGCGGCGGCATCGAGGGTCGCCGCCAGCTTGGGTCGGCCGTCTCGACCCGGGGCGCCCATGGATCCTGAATTGTCCACCACCATGACCAGGGCGACGGTTCCACCCGGGCCGGCGCCGCGCCAGACGGGGTGTGCCAGGGCCAGGAGCAGAAACGCGATCAACAGCATACGCAGGATCAGCACCAGCCATTCCCGGATTTTCCGGCGCGCGCTGAGTTTGGGATCGATCAGGTTAAAAAACATCAGAGATGAAAACAGGACTTGCCGTTTTTTCAGCTTCAGGAAGAGGTGGAAAAGGAGAGGCAGACCGGCGAGGGGCAGCAGCCACAGGAACAGCGGATTGGATATGATCAGGCCGGTCATCGGACGGCGATCCTCATGAAAAGGAGTTCATCCATGGGTTGGCTGGTATTGATGAGATGGTAATCGGCCCGGCAATTCTGGCATCCCCGCCGCAAGGTATCCAGGTGGCGATCCATGGCCTGCCGGTACGAGGTCCGGATGTCATCGGTATCCACGACCAGCTTGTGACCGGTCTCCAGTTCCCGGAGTTCGGTCAGACCGCTCAGCGGGAAATGGAGTTCGGCGGCGTCCAACACATGCAGGATCATGAGATCATGACCGTTGTGATGGAGGTGGCGAATGCCGCGCAGGATCTCGGCGGGATTCTGGAGGAGATCGGAAATCAGGATGATCAGGCTCCGCGCTTTGATCCGCTCCGCCGTCTGATGCAGGGCATGTTCGATGTCGCCGGCGCCGACGGACGTAATAGTTTCCAGGCCCAACAGCATGGGGCGCAGGCCTTCCAGCGTGCTGGTAGGCGCATACGTGGTCTTCAGTTCCCGGTCAAAAAAGATCATTCCCGCGGAATCTCCCTGGTTGACCAGGATATACATCAGGCCGGCTGCCAGGAACGAGGCATATTCGATCTTAGACATCCGGCCGGAACCTTGGAATCGGAGACTCTCCGAAATGTCCAGGCAAAGGTAAGCCCGGAGGTTGGTTTCCTCCCGGAACCGGCGGATCATGACCCGGTCACTGCGTGCGTAGACAGCCCAGTCAATCAGATTTGGCGGATCACCCGGCGAGTATTCACGATAGTCGGAAAATTCGACGGAAGCGCCAGTATGGGGCGAAGGATGGACTCCCTGGAGGTTGCCCTCCACGGGGCGCCGCACAGACAAACTCAAGCCGCGCAGGCGTTCCGCGAGATGGGAGGAAAGATATTTATAGGCCGATGCGTTGTTCATGAATCGTACTGCGGTTCCGGTACTGCTTCGAGAACCTGGCGCACGATCTCGTCGGTGGTGACGCCTTCACTGGAGGCTGTGAAGTTGGTGAACAGACGGTGGCGGAGAACGGGCAAGGTGTATTCCCGGATGTCGGCGCAGGACACGTTGGCTCGACCGCTCAGCAGCACATGGGCCTTGGCGGCCAGCAGGAGGCATTGGCCGGCGCGGGTGCCGGCGCCCCAACGGACCCAGCGGGTGATGAAATCCGGCGCTTCCGGCGATCCCGGCCGGGTGGCACGGATCAGGCTGGCCGCGTATTGCGCCACGTGCGGGCTGACCGGCATCTGGCGAACAAGGTGCTGGAACTCCAGGATCGCCTCGGCGTGGAGAATCCGGCTGACTTCCAGGACGCGGTCCCGCGTCGTTTCCGTGATGATGGTCTGTTCGTCCGCAGCGCCGGGATAATTGATGTGAATGCAGAGCATGAACCGGTCCAGCTGCGCCTCGGGGAGGGGATACGTGCCTTCCTGCTCGATCGGATTTTGCGTTGCCAAAACCATGAAGGGTTGGGGCAGGTCATACGTTGTCCGCGATGTCGTGACCCGGTATTCCTGCATGGCTTCCAGGAGGGCCGCCTGGGTCTTGGGAGGTGTCCGGTTAATTTCGTCCGCGAGCAGGAGATGGGTGAACAGGGGACCCTTATGGAAACGGAAATGGCGGGTTCCCGTGGCCGCGTCTTCTTCCAGGATATTGGTCCCGGTAATGTCGGCGGGCATGAGGTCCGGCGTGAATTGAATACGCTGGGTGTCAAGATCCAAGGTTCCGGCCAGGGCGCGCACCATGAGGGTCTTGGCCAGGCCCGGGACCCCGATGATCAGGCAGTGACCCCGCGCGAACAGCGTGACCAGCATCTGGGTCAGGACCTGTTGCTGTCCGAAAATGATCGCGCCGATTTCCTTAAGGATGGCGTCGCGGGCCTGGCTCAACCGGCCGGCCGCCGCGGCCGGATCTTTAATCGGCTTGTCGGCCAGTGGATGCGTTTCGATGACGGTCTTGTCGCTCATATCAGTGGGTCATGGCGTACATGGCGATATTGATGCCCAGTCGCATGGCGGATTCCGGTTCCAGTCCGCGGATGATAGGATGCTCGCATCCCTGCCAGCCCGCTTCCATGTCATAGGGGCTATAAATCACCCGCAGATCGCCGTTGAGCGTGATGCCTTCCAGAACCGGATCCATGCCGCCGCCCGCCTTGTGCGTGTAGCGGATCTGGCTGACGGTAAAAACGCTGCGGAATAACGGATGACTAAGGGGAAGCGGTTCCAGGCTGTTTTCCGGCAGGATTTGCTTCAGTTCCCGGCGCACGGCGCGGTCGAATCCCTTCAAGCCCAGGCCATTGTTGATGAAGAGCGTGCCGGCGCCGTTCAGAAACGAACGGAGGGCGGCCGCCGCGGAAGGATCCAGATGAAAATCGTCCAGTCCGGAAAGATACAGGAAGGTGTAGGAGGAAAGATCGTCTTTGCCCGGCAGGACCGGTACTCGCTTCAAGCTGACCCGGAGGGAGGTGTTGTGCTGGAGTCTCTGCAGGAGGGCGGCGGGGCCGCCCGGGTGAACGTTCCAAGCGCCGTCATGCTTAATCTGGGCGAAGACGAATTCGTCCGTTGGATCACCCTCATCCAGGGAGCCGAATAATTCCGGCTTGCTTTCCTCGCGGCCGACCCCGGCGTAGCCGATGGCATAGGCGGCCAGGTTCAACCCGAGCCGGTTGGCGGAATCTACGTCGTAATAGACCGCCTGCTTGATGAAAGGGACTTCATGATCGTCCCACCCGCAACCCAGTCCGCAGGGGGACACCAGGGCGGCGATCCGGCATCCCACGTATAGTCCCTCCATGAAAGGAACATCCTGGGACAGTACCTGATTCAAGGGGGATCCGTCGGTTGGCGCATGATTCGGGATTGTGACTTTGGTCACGTCGTAGAGCATGTGATAAAAGGGATGATCGAGGGGAATCGTGCGCAGGGCATAGTCGGGGAAGGCGCGGGCCAGCATCTGTTTCACCGAATTATAAAAATAAGGGGAACCGGCCACGGAGTCGAAGACGATCATGCCGCCGCTGAGCACATAGGACCTCAGCATATCGGCTTGCCGGGGACTGAGTTTCAGGGTGCGCGTGCCGCTGAAAAACAGAACGGGAGTTTTCGCCGGATCGCCGTGGAAGCCTGCCAGGTCAATGGGTTCGCTTCCGTATGCCAGCCCGGCATTGCGGTTGGCCTTTTGCAGGAGTTGCTGGAGGTCCGCCGGACACAGGTTCCAGTCGGAAATGGAGCAGGCGCCTCCGCCGGGATACGTGAAGGACGCTGTTTCGCCCCACATGATTTTACCGAAGAGCGTTGCCGGCGATGGCTGGCGCTTGCGTTCCGTTCGACGCAACGGCGTTGCCGGCAGGGGAAGCGGCGGGACGCCTTCGCCGGATGAGATGCGGCGGGGAGCGGCCCTGGGCGGAAGTCCCAGCGGGACAAACCATTCGTTCTCATCCGCAGTAATGGATGATCCGATGGCGAGGATCAGCAGGAGGGGCACAGTCCTGATTCCCATGGTAATGCCTCCGGGGTAACTGCTCGTCAAAACACAAATCCTTTATTGGATATGATAGTCTTTGGGCGGCCCGAGTCAAGTACGGATGTAGTGCGTGATGTAGTGCGTTTAATAATTCCAACGCGGGCTGTGCCCGCCACGTCGGCTCCGATCAGGATCGGGCGCCAAATGGCGAAAATTCCATCTGTAGGGGCTCAGCTTGCTGAGCCCGCGAGTCGAGCAAGCTCAACCCCTATATATAGGAGAACAACGTGTTACGACGAAACGACGCAAGGCAAAATTGCTGTATCGCATCCGTGAAGCATGGGGTAGCGAGGTTTATTTGCGGATCCGGTCGCGCGCCCGGGCCGCGGCTTCGCTGTAAGGATAATCCGAAAGGAGCCGGGCATAGACTTCCCCGGCGAGGGAGGTATTGCCCAGGGCCTGGTGAATTTCAATGAGCTTGAATAAGACTTCCGCCCGATCCTTGTCGTGCAGGGAGGGGGCGTTCAGCAGTAGGAGGCAACGGCCAAGGGCGAATGGATATTCCCTCCGGGCCTGATGAATGGCGATCATTGTCAAGGACGTTTCCGCCGACATCCGTTCGGCCGGATTTTCCCATTCGATGGTCTCCACCAGTTCCGCGGCATCAGCGATGTCGTTACGATCCAGGAACTGGCGGGCGCTTTCGAGGCCGGCTCGCCGCCTCAGCGTCTGCAAAGGTTTTTCGGCGAAATTGCCAAGAGCGGCGTAGAGTAAAACGGCTTTATCCGCTTGGCCCTGGAGCAACGCGGTGTCGGCTTCCAGGATTTTTTTCAATCGTTGGTCGTCGGGAGTGAGTACGCGCGAGTCCATCTCTCCCAGCAGACTAACGGCCTGGTCCGGATTGCGTCCCATGTGGATCCAGAGCTCAGCGAGGCGGAGTTTTGTTTTATCCTGAAAAGCGGTTACGGGCGGCTGAAAAGCGAGCATGGCTTGAAACAGGGCTTCTGCCCGGCTGTAATCCCGGACGTCGGGATGCTGATAATGAAGTCCCAGGTTGAATAGCACATCGACGTGTTCCGGTATCCATTCCTTCCGGCGCTCCAGGCAGGCCGCTCCCAGTGCCGTGGCCCAGGGACGATCCTCGATGGCCAGCGCAAACCGGACCAGATAAAACAAATCGTTCATGGGCATGGTGTTCAGATCACGCGCGGTCAGTTCCGCTTTGTGCGTTTTGAGCAGGTGAGGAGGACGCTCGTCCTGTTGAGTCCATTGGGGATGGACGGCCACACCTTGCCGGCTTCTCATGGGCGCGCTGTTGTCCGGACTGCTTCCCTCGGTCTTTTCTTTTACTTCCAGTGTTACGTCGCGGATGCCCGGCCGGGGAAAGAGATGCTCGACCGTTCGACCGGTCGCTGTAGTGCCGTCATCGAAAATCCAGTGAAATGCCGCAGGAGTAGCGGCTGGCAAGGCCGTGAATCGCATGTTCACCAGGGCCAGATCGTTGACCATCGTATGCGAGACTGGCTCCCACTCGAAGTAAACGACGGGTGCTTTGGAAGGCGCCGACTCGGCCGCGGTCACATGAAACTGTGCCAGGGGCGTGAAACTCTCCGGTGGAATCACAGAAAAACGGTCGGCGCCCGGCGGCTTCCAGGCGGCAAGCGCCACCGCGTGTTCGGGGCCATGAACGTGATAGTAGTGAATCGCATGCCGGCCGGGTTCCAGATGGATTGTCCCCTGGTGTTCACCTTGCCGGCCGGGTTCAGCATCGTGTTTGCCCGGCCACTGGGTGACGGGTGTTCCGTCCACCAGAAGGAACGAGGCGTCCGTGGACACCGTGGCGAACTGGTACGCGCCGCCTTGGGCCAGGATCAGGATGCCTTGAAAAAAAGCGATAAAATTTCTGGAGGGACCATGGGGATGGATGCCGAGATTGATGTCCGGGACAAGGCTCCGGCCCAGCACGGGATATGAATCATCCCAGAGCTGCCTGACCTGGCTCCAGGAATCCATTGGTCCTTTGGTCCGCTGTCTGGTTTCCAGGATCACACCGGCTCCGGGTTGCCAAGAGGACTCCGTGGATGTCGCTGCATCATGCAGATACGTGGCGCTTTCAGCGCCATAGATCCAGTAGTTGGATGTGCCGCTTGATGTGTCAAAGAGGAAGCCGGCCGGCTCGCCGTCGGTCTTCCACAGGTTGGACGAGGCGACGAAGACGCCGTTTTCGGACACAACGGTGACGGCCGGGTTGGATCCTGCTGAACCCGCCGGCCATACCTGGACATAGCCGGTATCCGCCGGCCAGGGGCTGTTCGTGGCTAATACCACGCGAACCCGGCAGGAGGCTGAGGGATCATGCCAGGGCGAAGCCTCGACCCATGCAATTGATGAAGACACCCAGAAAACAAGAAAAGCGGCGGTAGATTTCATAAACATCAACAGACGGCATCATAAAAATTTCAATAGGGGAATTATCACTCTTTCGCATGGCGATAATCAAGGCTTGAATGCCTTGGATATTATGCTATAGATGTTCAAGAAATATTTTAAGGTTCCTATAAATAATTAGTTGGACTGGTTTCGTAGGGCCTGCGCTTGCGCATGGCCGTCTGTTGCGGCGCGCCGCAAGCGGAGGCTTTACGCCTCCGAAGATCGCAGGGGTAAACCCTGAGCTACCTTGGGTTGCCACGTCGCCAAGCAAGTGGCCACTTATCCCGCCTCATCGGCGGGATGACGTGGCAGGCATTAGCGCGCCTTAATTATGAAAAAATCGTCTCCAGTATTCTGGCCGGTCATGCTGGGTCTTGGAATCACTCTGTGGCCCATCCTGCTGCGGGCGGAGTCAACGGTTCGATTAAAAGTAGGCATGGTCTCTGATACGGCGCGTTTTGATGATGCCGGATTTAACCAGTCCTGTAGCAATGGGCTGATGCGGGCCATCCGTGAACTTAAGGTGGAAGGCTGTTTTCGGGAATCCCGAAGTCGCGGAGATTATTGGACCAACCTGACTGAACTGGCGAATTCGGGCTGTGGCTTGATTATCGGCATTGGCGCGTTGATGCATTCAGATATGGCTGTGGTGGCGAACGCCAATCCGCAAGTCAAATTTGCCGTGATCGACAGCGCCTTCTATCCGCCCTTGCCCAATGTGCAGAGCATTACCTTTAATGTGGATGAGGTGGCATTTCTCGTCGGATTTCTGGCGGCGGCCTGGGCTGATTTTAAGGATCCGAAAGATGCGGTAGCCGGTTACGTTGGCGGCGTGAAAATTGAATCGGTGGAGCAGTTCGTTGTTCCGTACCAGGCCGGTGCGGCTTTCTTTAACCGGAAATACGGCAAAAATGTCCGGGTAAAGGGATACTATGCCGGCACGTTTGAGGATCGTCAAAAAGGTAAAACCATGGGCGAAGCCCTGTTGGGCGCCGGGGTTGATGTGATTTTTGGAGTGGGGGGGCAGACGGGGGCCGGTGCGTTGGCGGCGGCCAAAGAAAAGGGCAAGTGGGGCATCGGGGTGGATGTGGATCAGTATATCACGCTTCCCGACGTCAAGGATTGCCTGCTGACCTCCTGTCTGAAACGGATGGATAATGCTGTTTTTGCCCTTATTACGAATGTGTTGGGCGGACAGTTTCAGGGTGGCGGAAATATGGTCGGCACGCTGGCCAATGGCGAGGTGGGTTTGGCGCCGTATCACGATTTTACCAATCAAATTCCCGCTAACATCAAGAAGGACCTTGCCGATCTTCAACAGGCGATCAAAGGCAATAAGATCGCCACCGGCTGGCCGCCCAGTTATATCATCCCCTGGTGAATTGACCGGAATTTTCTAAAAGGTGGGGCGAGGCATCCCTGCCGAGCCGTCCGAAGGGGAATCGGCTCACCCGGCCGTCGTCGCACCGAAGGGGTGCTATGCCGCGAAGGCGGAATGGTTCCCTCCAAAGGCGGGCAGGCTGCCCTACCTTTCGGATTAAAGTCCGCAGAATGCGGTTTTACGCGCTCTGCGGTAAGAGCATGGATAGGAATTTCGAAGTCTTTGTAGGGCCGCCGCTTGCGGCGTGCCGTCTTTTTCCGGATCAGAGCGGACTACATCAACGTCAGAAGCCGTAAAAAGTTGCCCCGCTATGGGGTCTATAATTTCAGGTTTTCGGATCCCGGCGGAAAATGATTTGGCGCTTTTTCACCGCCTCGCCCTCCATGGAATATGCCAAATAATTTCCCGGCAGCGGGAATCCGGAGTGTTCTTGTCTGAGAACATTTGTTATCAGCGCGTGAAATATTTGAAACATTTATGATCGGAAGATTGTAGATAATATAAAGATTTGTCAAAGAGCGCCATTCGTGAAATGCTGATTATGAGTGAGTTGGGTAAAGAGAAAAAAAGAGATGAATCAATGATCAAAATCGAGCGATGCTGGGGATTAATGAGCGTAGTGGCGATAGGTTTGATGGCTTCGGAAACCATCCTGTCGGCTCAAGCGACCAATGCCATAACGTGCCGGTTGGAAAAAATAGATCCGGCCGGTCTGGAGCCATCCTTGCCGGTGGCGGCTATCCCCCGCATGACCCAGGCGCCAACCATCGATGGCGCCTGGGGTTCCAATGAATGGGATGGGACTTACCAAAGCGGCGGTTTCCTGATTCCGGCGACAACCAATCCGGCCCAACCGTCAACCACTTTCCGGATGGGATTGGATGACCATAACCTGTATCTGGCGTTTCGCTGTGGTTTGTCGTCCAACGCTGAACCGCAGGCGGTGACGACCCAGCATGATGGGTCGGTCACTAAGGATGATAGTATCGAATTGTTTGTCTGGCCGGATGGGGCCAAGCCGGTTTACTGCCATTTCATGGTTAACGCCGTCGGTGTGCGCTTTGACCAGCATTGCGCGTTCAATCCATCCGCTGTCAACGTCGATGGTTCAGTGGAACGGGACAGTAAGTGGAATCCGGACTGGGAAGCTAAAACCGGACGCGAGCCGGGGGCTTGGATATTGGAAATCGCGATTCCCTGGTCCACCTTGGAGCTGGAACCCAAAGCCTTGAAGGGGATCCGTATCAACTCCTGCCGGAACGCGCTGCCCGGACCCGATCGCTATTCCACGTGGTCCTATCTGCCGGTGGTGCGATTCCATAAACCGGATTATTTTGGCATCGGACTCTGTGCATTTGATCCGGCGTCTAAGCCGCAGACGGATATCGGCAGTCTGGGATTGGGTGCCTGCGGCGTCTTGCGCACCAAGCGCCTGAGCCCGATGTTCCCCGCATCGGACATCCTCGCCGTGCGCTATGACTTGCCTCGGCATCCATTGTTTGCCGAACAAAAAATCAAGCTGGCGGCGGAATTCTCATCCCTGGACGCGGACGGGCAGCCGGTGAATCCGATGTCGCTCGGCCAATTTGACGTAGGCCCGGTGTTGCCGCTGCAATTCGTGGCCCAGGGATTACAGCGGACCAATGGTGTGCTGAAGTTGAGCTTTCAGTATGGAGTCACACAGGACTGTTCCTTCATCGTCCTCAATCAGGCTATGCAGGATGTTTTCATGCGTCTGCAAAAGGGATTTCAACCGGATCTGGTTCAAAAGGAACCCTTCAAGGCCGCGGGATATCTTGGGGTGGCAGCGGCTCTGGAAAAGGTCAAGCGTCAAATGGCAATTTCCACGCTCTTGGATCCTGTGATTTCCGGCTTGCACGAGGTCTGGGCGCGGCTGGATGTCCTTGAGAAAAGAGCCGGCAAGTTCAGCCGGCGCGGACTGCTGGATCTGTTGACCCTGGCTCAAATTCCGGAATCTGAAGTGATTGTTGAATACCCGATCGAGAGAACAAATAGTGCCAGCGTATTTTTTAATTGGGGGGCTATTCCTCTTGCGTTGGTCTATGTTCTGGACTGCGGCAGTCCCGAAATAGCGCTCGATGCCCTGAACCAGGATATGTTATGGGGTCTTGTTCCTTTGGATACCGAACAGATTACGATGGAGGGGTGCCCGGCTCGTTTGCGAACCAAATCCTTTGAGTCCGAATCGTTGACCCTGTCGCAGTTTAACCCGACCAACCAGGTGTTGCTGATCGATGCCAAGGGTAAATATGGTTTTGCGTTTTCCACGCAATATGTGGCGGTCGCAAAAGTGGATGCGCTGGTGCTGTTGCCGGAGTGTCCCGCGAATGTTAGTAGTCAGGTCACCGCCTGGGCTAAAGAAAAAAATATCCCCATAGCCGGGTTGTTGGATGAGGTTCTGGCAAATACAAATGTGATGCTCGCCGGAAATGCGGTCGCCATGACAAATCAATTGGCTGCCTACCGATTCATGTCGATGACGCCGACTGAAGGCAATATCGGACTGAGTGTGGCGGCGGGCCGGCGGCTCATCACGGTTTGGAATTCGCCGTGTCGTTCCGTCGCGGAAAAGGCGGTGCGTCTGGTGCTGAGGGGCAAGCCGGTCACCGTGGCTGACGTGGATGCCCTACGGAGCGACCTCGTGACCCAACTGGCCCCGAAATCGGCGTCGGCGGCAAAGCAAGAGGGGCTGAAACTTTATTGCGGCGATCTGCACATGCATACTTTCTTCTCGGATGGAAAACCCTCACCGGTGGGACTGGCTCTGGAGGCGCTTTATTGTCACATGGATTTTGCCGCCATTACGGATCACAATAAACTAGTTGGCGCCCAATTGGCTCAACGCTTGTTCGCCAAGCGCGGATTCGCGTATTCCCTTATCGTGGGGCAGGAAATATCCACAAGCTGGGCCCACTTGAACGCCTATCCCCTGCAGGAAATTATCGACGCAAAACTGTCGCCGGCTGAAACCGTTGCGGCCGTGCATCGGCAGAATGCCGTGATCCAGTGGAATCACCCCGGATACACGACATCGGAATTTGAAACCACTCATCTCAAAACCGGCTTGATCGGCACCGGTTGTGATGCCTGGGAGCATTATTCGCCGCAGTATGAGACATGGCGCAAGTCTGGTCATCTGCCGGTTCTTATCGGCAGTTCGGATACGCATGACGGCGCATTCTGGGCGGAGCGTACTATCGTTTGGGCGCCATCGCCGCAGGGGCCGGATGTGGCGGAAGCCATTCTGAAAGGGCGGACCGTTATGGTCAGTCAGGATGGCACTAACTTTTTTTACGGTTCCGATCCATGGGTGGCCTGCGCTTGGGCGGCGTTAGCCGACGGACAACAACTGAAAGCCGCCAAGGCCGAGCAGTTAAAAGCCGCGCTCGCGTCGGGGGATTTGGTCGGATTGCTGCAAGATAGTCCGAGCGCCCCGGCACCGTAGCGGGTTGGCGGGGGGGACAAGGACGCTTCGACGGAGCGAGGGCGGCTACGAGATGAGCGCTCTCCAGAATCCTGCAGGATAAAAATTGCACGCTCCGGTGCAATTTTCACGTATAAAAGAACTGGGCGGTTGCTGTGCCGGACTGATGGGGGACCAGGCGTACCCAGTGGGCGCTTAATCCGGTTGGAAAGACATGGCAGGCATACCCGTCCCGGGTCTCGATATCCGCATAGCGGTGCCAGTGTCCGATTCCCTGGATATCGAGTTCGATGGTAAATCGGCCGGGCGCCGAACTCGCATGACTGATATGGACGCATTTATGCTCAAATCCGGCCATGAGGAAAGGCTCTGATGGTTGCTTGGCCTCGACCGCTGTATCCCACCATGGTCCGCCAATGCCGGCGGGCTTACCGCCGAAATGCCACAAGTCGTCGGTCTTACCAAACCAGAGATTGGCTTGAGGTTGGCCGACAAAGGGATTGGAGTCATTGATCGGTGTGGTTTGGTCGCCGGCCATGACCAATAGTCCGTTCCATGAGCAATAATCGCCGATGATACGCAAATGACGGCAGATGGGTACAATACCCCGGATGGCATTGCCGTAACTCATCGCCGGCATTTCATAGAACAGTCCGCTGGCATCCATCAGCCAGCGCTCGGATTCCACCTCGCGGATGCGCGGCCATTCCGTTGTCCAGGCATGGTCCTGGGTGTGAGTCCCTTTCGGCAGGCAATACACCTTCCAGCCGGTCTCCGGAAGATAGACATGCAGAAGCGCCGATGCCCGATTCTGTCCGACCGCATAAATGGCGCGCCCCAACGTGCTGCTGTATCGGCCGGTCACGGTATTGAACTGGGTGCGTGCCAGTATCTTCCAGGCCTTGCCGTCCCATTCCGCCAGACGTCCGGCGCTTTCGCCGCGATCAAAATCTTTCGGATAGTAAGTATTATTGGCCACCACCACCCGGCCATGGTCGGTATAGGCATCTTTGAAATGAGGCTCGGCCGGCACGTCCAATTCCTTGTTCAAATCGAACAGGAATGTGGCTTTAAGCGTGTGGACATCGGCTTCGTAGAACTCGCCTTCCATCCCCAGGAAATACACCTTATGGGCGGGGTCCGTCAGGTGCCGGGCCGTCGCGGTCAGGCGCACGTCCACCAAGTCCTCGAACGTTCGCACATTCCCTTCCGTGTCAATCGCGTGTGGGCCGATGATGAGCTGGTTCGATTCCTTGTGGATGATGCGATTGGCGTAGGTTCCAACCCGGCTCTCCGGATGCCGGGTCATGTTGAGCTGATCATCAATAACGAACAAACCGGTTCCATCGCCACTGCCCTTCTTACTGGCCACATAGGTGATGAACCAAAGCTTGTCCGCCCAGGGCATCAGAGCGCCGATTCCTGTTTCCGTGCGTTGGGGAGCATGCTTCGCTTTGACTGCCAGATGCGGGAATGTCCCGCCGATGTTGATGCGTTCCCTTTTCTTGTTCATGCAACCTCCTTCTATTTATTCATGACCTCTTCGATCGCGGCTTTGGTTTGTGATAAAATAGCCACCTTCTGCGCCACCTTGGAGGATCGAATCCGCCCCGATAACGCCAGGGCGGCATAAGGGGGGGTGCCCAGTGCCAGGGCAAGACTGCGGCTGTTCCCTGCCATAAATTCACCATAGCCGGTCTTCCGAGCCCTGCGGATATTTATCATGAGCTTCCGATAGGAAGAATTATTCGCGGAGCGGTGGCGGCGCAAGATCGAGGCCAACGCTTCATCTGAATTTTGCGCAAGCAGTATGATCCCCATGCCGGAACGCTCGGCGGGGCAGACCGCCACGCGTCCGAGTCCCGCATAGGTGGGTAGCCCCGGGCTCCAGTGATACAGATACGATATTTGATCCTCCCACAGGACCCCCAGCGCCACGATGTGGCCCTGGGACGAGAGCTTTTCAAGATGGGGCAGCGCGCGTTGAATCAATCCGGAGCCAAACAGGCTTTGGGCTGCCAGCACATGCATGGCGGGCCCGGCCGCATATTTCCGGGATTGCGTTCGGTAGGCCAGTCCCAGGTGGGCGAGGGTTTTCACCAGCCGGTTGGTCCGGGTGATTTCCAGCCCAAGCTCCCTGGCCAGCAGGGTCACGGCCAGCGGTTCTTGAGTTATCGCCAGCCGCTGGAGCAAGCGGACCCCGTCGATCAGGCTTTGATTCGGCTGAGCCGGCAAACTATTCATATTGCTAAAATAGCAATATTGAGCCTGATGTCAATATGTATTTTGGATAAATTTCATGGGGGGGTGATTCAATGGCAAGGAAGGGCCTGCCCACCGACTGGCCGGCCAAGCCAAGGATATTGACGTTATCCAGCAGGCACTCTGGGGCAATAAGATCGCCACCGGCCGGTCCCCGGGTTACGTCAGCCGATGGTAGTTACGCGGTTGATGGCAGTTTGAAGGTCGTCAAGGGTCATCGGCTTGCTCAGTAGAAAATCAACGCCGGCCGGTTTCTCGCCGCGTTCCGTCATTACATCGCCAAACCCCGTAAGCATAATGATCGGTGTGCGCGGTCGAATCTGTTTGATCATGGCCGCCACTTCGATGCCGCTCATCATCGGCATGGCCAGGTCAACAATTACCAGGTTGAATGATTCGGAGCGGAACAGTTCAATGGCGGCGGGACCATCGGCCGCGATTTTGACGTCATACCCCTTGGCCGTTAATGCCCGCATGAGCAATTTGCGGATCCAGTCCTCATCGTCTATGGCGAGGATGCGAAGCTTGGGATCCTGGGGGGGTGGGGGAGGCACCGGGGTTGCAACCTGGGTGCAGGGCATTGTCGGCAGTCGGAAGATGACGGTTGTGCCTTTGCCGGGCAGGCTTTCAATGATCAGGGTCCCTTGACAGCGGGCGATGGATCCTTGAGTAATCGTCAAGCCCAGGCCGGAATGCCCCCGCCCTTTGGTTGAGAAAAAAGGTTCCAGGCATCGCCGGCGTATTTCAGGATCCATGCCTGGTCCCGTATCCCGAACTTCAATCACGGTAGTGTTCGTTTCCATGCGAGTAATCATGGTTAGCGTGCCGGTTCCTTCGATCGCCTCAACGGCGTTGGTGATGATATGGGTCAGGGCCTCGTTCAAGTCCGACTCAATGGAGTTGAACGCCGATATTTCTCCCAATTCGGTTTTGGTAATAATCCTGTGGCCTTCCTCTTTGCAGGAGGATAAAACCCGGGCCAATATACTTTTCAGCAAGGCATTGAGTTTGATCGGGGTGGCGTTATCCCTTTGGGTCGGATAGAAATATTCGGACAAATGCCTGGCCACGGATATGGCCTTGGTGGCCGCACTGTGAATAGTTTGAATATTTTCCTTGACATTCTGGGGATTCTGCATTTCTTTGGGATAGCGCAGCATCAGTTCGCTGAATCCCAAAATGGGCATCATGGCGTCATAAATGTCATGCAAAATGCCATCCGCGATCTGTTTCAACACCTTGAGGCGTTCCTGCTGGATGACTTCCTCTTGAGCCCGTTTCAACCGGATCAGCGCGTCGGACAATTGGATGTTGCTCTGGTACAGCGATTCGGCCACTTTTGCGCGCGCCGCCATTTCGTCATGGATGATATCCTGATCTTTTTTTAGCTCGCGGGACATGGTGTTAAACGCCGCGGCCAGTTCGCCCAATTCATCCTGATCATCCAACTGGACTTTGTGCCCCAGATTTCCTTGCGCAATCTGGTGTGTTCCGGCACGAAGGATGGCCAGCCCGCCATCAATCCGACGGCTCACCAGGATGGCAATTGCCGCCAGTAGAATGGCCAGGATAGAACTGGTGCCGATGATCAGTAAAAAAGAGGCCGATTGAATGGCGGTGGTTTGATTGTGGCCATTGGTGGCCAGCATCAGGGCTTCTTCGACCATGGATTGGGAATATCCCTCAAGCCGATTGAGAAGGTCCCGCGCGATATCCGAAGACGGTGCTTCCCCCTTGACGATACGCGCGGAAAGCTCTGAAAAAGCAGAATTGGCATTATTCAATGAATCACGAACGCCCTCGAAAATACGCTGATCACGGGGGCTGGCGATGGTTTCCCGCTCCATCGTTTCCGCGAGACGGGCATGGATGGTTTGCCATCGTTGCTGAGCAGTGGGCGAGGGGGTTATGAGGTAGGCATGGGTGATCCTGTCCAGCAGGAATGCATCTCGCGTAATGCAATTGGCTGCCCGCAGTCGAAGCACGATGCTACGTACGCTGACAGTCATCCAGGCCAGAATCATACTGGTGACCAAGGCGAGCACGATGGGTAATATTGCAATGATTTGCATGCGTCGTTTAACCTTCATGGTTGTACCTCCATTTGCATCAATAATATTCTACAGTTATATTCCAGCCTTGTCAGATAGCCTTGGCCAGTCCCGTTGCCGGGTTGCTCATTCAATGGTGTATAAATATCCCGAGTGATCTTCCAGTATTTGAAATTTACCTGAATGCAGGTTGCCATCGTCAATATTATCATCAATCTTTTTCATCCGTTGTTCAGATACAGTCGGCTTGTAAATGCGGATGCCTCGACCCAATCCTGGCGCATTGGTTATCCAGTCCCATTGGCCACCCAAAGGGGTATTGTTTGTCCAAGCGACCTTGATCAGCAGGTCTTCCATGCCCGAGGGAACAACGCCCGGGGTGGTCATCAGCGGAAATGAGCCGTTTAGAATCGGATACTGTTCAAAGATTGTGGCGGCTCTGTATAAGGCAGTGGTAAACTTGCTGTTACCTATGGTCTGGCGTGCTTTTTGGAAAGAGACAACGGCAATCAGCAACACTATGATGACCAGCATAACCATCATTATTTCACCGAGGGGCAGGCCGTTGGAATTTGACGGCTGATGCCTTGCATGGCCTGTTGGAATCAGGGTCATCTATGTCCGAATTTCGTCAATTTAAAGTTGTCTTAGTGCCCTTTATGACTATGGTGCAGTTGGCGCCCGCCAATCCAACATATCGTTGATTATCATAAAGCGTTGAACTGAAAAATCAAGAAAAATCTTCCAATTACCATGCCATACCATATCTTACCACTCGAGTGCGGGAAATAGTCACGAATAGGTGATAAAGCCATGCCGCAATATCTTGTTACTTCCATCCTGTTTGACGGTTCATTGGCGCTGGAATGGGAGGCAAGCGTCCTGGCGGAAAGTCATGACCGTCAGCGATTGGAAAAGCTGTTGCTGGATGTTTCTAAAACCGGTCGCGCTGGCGAGGCCGGCAAATGGCTCCTGGCGCTCGGTTTGTCCGATGGCAGTATCCAGCTTTCCCCTTCTCTGGAGTTCTGGCGCGACTTTTCGGCCGGTTGGCTGCATCAAGCGCGTACAACAACCAATGTCGAGGAAATGCGCGAGGCGCTGAATATTGAGCTGAACGACGTCGACGCGGTTGCTTGCCAGCAACGCATGCCTTCCATGGTCGGAATTGACTATGCCGGAAGCGCCTTTCTCCATACCGTCTGGCAGTCAATCCAGGATGTGTTTTCCAAGGATATTCGCGACTTCAAAGGTTCGGTCGAGGATTACTTCCAAAAGACCGCTCCCCGTCCACGGCATATCGACCGTATCCATTTTCACCTGGTTGAAAACCGCAAAGATGAACAGCGTCCCTTTGCGTTCCTGGCGACTTACACGATGCGCGTTGACGAACAAGGACGTATGCGCCACCTCCCGCTCAAGCACGCCTTGGAAGAATACGGAGACAAGAAAGACAAGCTTCTGGAACTGCTGGCCACGGTCAACAAGGTCGCTAAAAAGAATACGTTAGTTGCCTCATTGGTCGATTCCGGCGAGCTTTTCCATCCGGTCGCCTTCACGTCGCGCGATGCTTTCACGTTCCTGAGCGGTGTGCCGGATTTCGAGGCGGCCGGGATTCTCTGCCGCATTCCCCGTTGGTGGAAGGGCGGTCCGCGCAAGGTGTCCGTCACCCTGGCACTGGGCAATGCCGCGCCATCCCGGATCGGATACGATGCCTTGCTTGACTTTAATGTAGGTCTGCATTTGGACGGAGAGGAGATTTCCGAACAGGAAGCCCGCCGCATTCTCGAAAGCGCCGAAGGCCTGGCGCTCATCAAAGGCCGCTGGGTGGCCGTTGACACCGATTCCCTGCAGAAAACACTGGACGTGTTGAAACAGGCGGATCGTCTTGCCGGTTCGCAACAACTCTCATTTGCCGATGCCATGCGCCTGCTCATGGGCGCAAAGGACGCGGGAGCCGTCGGTCTGCCGTCCGATCATGTCGAATTTACCTGTGGAGACTGGCTCAAATCGGCGCTCGAAAAGATGACCAACCCGACGTTGATCCGTGAGACAACGCCTTCCCCCGTGCTCAAAGCCGAACTGCGGCCCTACCAACGGCAGGGATTGAGTTGGCTCAATTTCCTGCATACGCTGGGTTTCGGCGTCTGCCTGGCGGACGACATGGGATTGGGCAAGACGGTTCAGATGCTGGCGCATCTGCAGAAACTTAAAAAAAAAGGACGAACCAGTCTGATCGTCATGCCCGCATCGCTGCTTGAAAACTGGCGGCGGGAGATCGAAAAGTTCACTCCCGATCTTCGGACCATAATCATCCATACGCAGCTATTAAAAGACACGCCCGTCCAGAACATCCGGCGCGATATTGACTTGTATGACATCGCCATCACGACGTATGGCATGCTGAGCCGGTGTCCATGGATTGCGGAATATAAATGGTTCTACGTAATCTGCGATGAGGCGCAAGCCATTAAAAACCCGGCGACCAAGCAGGCCAAGGCGGTTAAAGCGCTCGCATGCAAACACCGCGGCGTCATGACGGGCACGCCGGTTGAAAACCGGCTTACCGACCTCTGGTCGCTTTTCGATTTTATCAATCCCGGTCTTCTCGGATCGTTCAGTGAGTTCAAGAACTACGCCAAAGGCCTTGCCGACCATCCCGAAGGATATGGTCGCTTACGCCGGGTGGTGCATCCCTACATTCTACGACGAAGCAAGACGGATAAATCAATCATCAGCGATCTGCCCGACAAGGTGGAGATGAAAACGTTCTGCCCGCTCTCAAAAGCGCAAACGCTTATTTATCAAAATCTGGTCCGCCGGTTGGAGAAGGATCTGAACAATGCGGAGGGCATCCAACGCAAGGGCATCGTCCTCGGATACCTGATGAAGTGCAAACAGATATGCAATCATCCGGATCATTACAGCGGTTCCGGCGTGTTTGACGCGGAGGAAAGCGGAAAGTTCAAGCGTCTGGCGGAATTGTGCGACACCATCCACGAAAAGCGGGAAAAGGTCCTGATCTTTACGCAATTCAAGGAGATCATCGGCCCGCTGGCCACGTTCCTTGAGAGCGTTTTTGGCGCGCCAGGACTGATCCTGCACGGCTCGACATCGATCAAACAGAGAAAAGAGGCGGTTGACAGGTTTCAAAGCGGCGAATATATGCCGTTTTTCATCCTGTCGCTTAAAGCGGGAGGAGTGGGACTGAATCTGACCGAAGCGAATCACGTCATTCACTTCGACCGGTGGTGGAATCCGGCGGTGGAAAACCAGGCGACCGACCGGGCCTTTCGTATCGGGCAGAAACGGAACGTGATGGTGCACAAGTTTATCTGCAAAGGAACGATCGAGGAAAAGATAGATGCTTTGATCGAGGATAAAAAGAGTTTGGTCGGTGAGATTGTGCCAACGGCGGCGGAAAATTGGATCACCGAGCTGAACGACACCCAAGTGCGCGACCTGTTCCGGTTGACGCTGACCGCGGCGGGTTAATAGTAGAATTCAGAAGAAAGGAAATCTGTATGAGCTGGAGATCCTGGGGCGGATTCGCCCCCTACGTTTCTAAAGCCCAGAAAATGCGTCGGTCCGAAAAAGCCCGAGCGGCTCTGCTTAAGAAGAAGGGGGTCGCCATTGAGCCGGTCGTGGTAAACGGTCGGGAAATCGCGCGGACCTGGTGGGGTAAGGCTTGGAACCAGAACCTTGAGCGCTATGCCGACTATGACAACCGTCTTCCGCGGGGACGGTCTTACGTACGCGATGGTTCGGTGCTGGATCTCAAAATTGCCGCAAACAAGATTAGCGCATTGGTTTCCGGCAGCCGTCCCAAGCCCTATGAAATTTCCATCGCTATCAAGCCCCTCGACAAGAAAGTTGAACATGCTTTGATGGAGAAGAGCCGTACATCGCTTGACTCCATGCAGGCTTTGCTTTCCGGTGAATTTCCCGCCGAGTTGAAGGAGTCATTTATTGAGAAAGAGACCGGTCTGTTTCCATCACCCCGGGAGATCAAATTCGCCTGCTCCTGCCCGGACTGGGCGTCAATGTGCAAGCATGTGGCGGCAGCTTTATACGGGACAGCGGTGCGGCTCGATGAGAAGCCGGAACTCTTCTTTATTCTGCGCGGTATTAAGATGGATGACTTCGTCGGGAAAATGGTCAAACGCGAGAGCGAAAAGATGCTTAAAAAAGCCAAAGCCAAAAGCGCACGGGTCATTGAGGCGAAAGACGAGGAGATATCCAAATTGTTCGGGATTGCCATGGAGGGCCCGAAAGTTTCCGGCAATAAAACAGAGACTGTGGCCACCGCATCGCCCGCAGGGAAAGCGGGTAGACTCGTGAAACAACAATTGGGAAGATCGACAAGAACACCTAACCGCCAAAATAAATAAATTTATCTAATGACCAGCCAAAGCAATCGTGGCATTCTTTAAAGGACCAGTGCGAGACTCTTATCAACTCAAACCGTCCTGCCAGGCTCTCATTCAATCCCTTTTGAATTAAAAAGAGGCTGAGCCCACGGCTAATTCTTCCTGTTCTTGAATATAGTGAGAGATAACGATTTATGCAATATAGACTGGACATGGATTGGCGACTTTTCTATGATTTATTGCATGAAACCAAAACTACATGTAC
>Ga0180015_1000078_pt1 | contig 26393 bp, 29 predicted proteins | sample KR13_S2_MetaG_FD_116508 | JGI IMG/M metagenome (GOLD analysis project Ga0180015, IMG submission 116508) | Groundwater microbial communities from the Olkiluoto Island deep subsurface site, Finland - KR13_S2_MetaG | ecosystem: Environmental > Aquatic > Deep subsurface > Groundwater | place...
AAAGTATTTAAAATTTAGATTTTTTCTAAAACTATTTTTTACTATGCCCCATAACTTAAATTGTATAATTCCCACTAATGTTTAAAAATATCAAAAAAAGATTTAGACTCGAAATCAAGCATTGTCTGACTCTTTCTGTTGATGTCCGTCGTTTGCTCGCATCATACTATCTGTATGTAATGGCATATCCTCTTTTCATGTTATTTACCAATGCCTATCTTTGGCAACAAGGTGGGGATCTAATGCAATTAGTTATTTACAACCTACTTTTTTGTTTTGGACTGCCTTTGGGATTTTATGTCAATGGTCTATTGCTCCGCCATTTTCATACCCTCAAACTTTATGCTCTGGGAGGAGTCTTGGAAGCATTGTCCGCTGTTTTGGTTGTAATGTTTCCCAGTGGTACGATTTCATCTTTAATTCTTTATGGTTTAATAGCCGGTTTCGGAGGGGGCCTGTATTGGGCTAATAAGAATTATTTAAGTCTCAAACTAACTCGCGAATCAAATCGTTTGTATTACAATTCTCTCGAAAGTGTCGGAGACATGATCATCAACATGATAGTCCCGGCCCTAGCTGGTCTTTTTATCGTTTTTGGTGAGCATACCAGCTGGTATATTCCCACCACAGCCTATAAACTATTGATGTTTCTTGCCTTAATTCTCGTAATTTTAGCCGGTTATGTGGTTCAATCGTCTCAGATAAAAGACCTTGATTGCCAAGCGCTTTTTGTAAAGAAACATTTAGGTTCTTGGAGTTTAGTAAGACTCTACAATATCCTTTCTAATGTTTTGGTTGGGGTGGGGTTTGTCATACCCAGTGTTCTGGTTCTTGTTTTGGTGGGCAAAGAAGACGCCTTGGGTATCGTTAATTCGGTTACGGCAGCTTTGTCGGCTCTTTGTTTGTACATTTTAGGACGCATCGGCAAAACGGACAATAACTGGAAAGTGGTTGGTGTTGCCAGCATTGTCTATCTATTCGGCGCCTTATTGCTGGCTTTGTTTTATAACCCCGTCTCGGTGCTTGTTTACATAACCACCTCAACAATTGGATGGACTTTTAGCTGGTCGCCTTCATATACAGTGATTATGGAAGCTATCGACAGGGAAAATTCAGATACGGGGCAGTACGCCTATATTTGCGACAACGAGCTTACTTTTAACATCGGTCGTTCGATTGGGCTTTGTCTGATTGTGGTTGCCCTTAGCGTCGGTCAAACAACGGCTCTTAGGTTTGTTCCGCTGATTACCGGTCTAATCTTTCTTTCGGCACTTTTCCCCCTAGTTAAGTTAAGCAACAAACTCTTTAAAAAAGTTTAAAAATACCAAAAAACGACTAGTAACGAGGTGAAAAAAATAAAAGACGAAGACTATATTGTCCTTGAGTCATAAACAAAAAATAATTTAGATTCCTCAGCACTGATCCATCAACTAGCCCCAAGTTGTTATAATCAATACTCATGAAACTAAGTAAAGAATTGTTAATTATTTTGGTTATTCAAATTACCGAAGTATTAGGATTCTCTCTGATTTTGCCCTTCCTGCCTTTTTATGCCCAAGATTTGGGAGCCAGTCCTTTGATAATAGCCCTAGTATTAAGCTCATTTTCTCTTTTTCAATTTATTTCAGCGCCAATACTGGGAAGACTAAGTGATATTTATGGCAGAAGACCACTGCTTATCGCTTCCCAAATCTCAACCTTTATAAGTTTTTTGATTTTAGCCAAATCTACATCCTTAACCATGATTTTTCTATCTAGAGCGGTAGATGGACTGCTAGGAAGTAATTTTACTATTGCCCAAGCCTATATAAGCGATATTTCCACCAAAAAAAACAGAAGCAAAGCTTTTGGTATTAGTGGAATAGCCTTTGGTATTGGCTTTTTAATCGGGCCGGCCATTGGTGGATTTTTATCCAAGTTTGGTTTTTCAGTTCCCGCTTTTATTGCCTCGGGAATTTCTTTTTTAACTATCTTAGCCACTTTCTTCTTCTTGCCGGAAACAGTAACAAAAAAAACGAAACCGGGGAAAATTGTATTAATAGACTGGTCGGTCTTTACCAAATACCTATCTAATAAAAAAATCTCCATGGGACTGTGGCAATTTTTATCATATATTATGGCCCTCACGATTTGGAGTAGTAACTTTGCCCTATATGCAGATAGAAAATTTAGTTTTAAACCCCAAGACGTAGGCTTTGTTTTAGCCTTTATTGGTTTAACTAGTATTGTTCTTAGAGGTTTTTTACTATCAAAATTAATTGATAAATACGGAGAGAAACAGTTAAAAAAAATTAGCGCCTTAACTGTAATACTGGGTCTTTTGGGATTAACAGGAGCAAAAAATTTCTGGCTACTTCTTCCTTCTATGTCTTTGTTTGCTTTTGGCAATGGATTGGCTCGGCCATTGATAATGGGCAGTATTTCTAAAAGTGTTAATGAAAACGAGCAGGGGGCAGTCATAGGAGTAGCCAATTCTTTGGGTAGTTTGGCTCGAATAGTCGGTCCTTTGATCGGCGGTTACCTACTGACCAATTTTTTCCCAGAAAGTGTCATGCTTGCTTCCATGCTTTTTATGGCCATAGGCGCAGTGCTTGTACTAAAAAATTAATTTTATCCTATAATTGACACAATCTTTAATTATAGATATAATCAACCTTATAATGGCAACAAAAGATGGAAGACTTTTGATCTTAATAGATAATGATATGACCGGAAAAACACCGGGAATTTTAGAGGTAGTGACAAACATCAGGGTAACCGTACGTCCACCTTGCAGAAAAACCAGGAGAACAGTTAAACTAATCACCCCTGCTAGTGTCGTTTTCCAGCCAATAGACATTGCTCATTGTGATGGTTGTACCATACAAGTTAGAGCAAGAGAACCAGTAGGGAGGGTAGATTTACAATTTGAAATACTACCTCGAGTCAGTTTAGGAAAATGCCCATTCGAAGACAAACAAGACTAGTGTTCGTAGGTTCAAGCCAAAAGTCAAACAAAAACATTTCTTTTTCCCCCTCTCCTTGCTATTTATCCCAACAATGCATATACTAACAAGTCATCACATTAGCATTTAAAAAAAATATTTATGAACAATTTTAGATCAGGTAACAGATCAGGAGGTAGGGGAGATTCTTACGGTGGTGGGGGAAATTATGGTGGCAGAGATTCAAGAGGAGGACTTCAATTGCACGATGCTGTTTGTAATCAATGTGGCAAAGATTGCCAAGTACCATTCAGGCCAAGTGGCAATAAGCCGGTATATTGCAGTGATTGTTTCGAAAAACAGGGCGGTAGAGATGACAATAGATCAAGAGGTGGCAGAGATTCTTACAAAAAAGATTTCCGTGGTAGAGATTCAGGCAGACCTCAACAAGGTGGTGTAAGTGATAAAAGTATTTCTCAATTTGTAGAAAAAATCGATATTTTAAATAGCAAGCTCGACAAAATCATCGATTTGTTGTCTTTAGCCAAACAAAACAAATCAAAACCAACAAAACAGGTAGAGACCAAGCCAAGAAAACCTAAACAAGCCAAACAAGCCAAAAAATAAGCCTTAATTTTTTTACTCCACAAAAGTCAGCGCATACCCCTTATTATTCACCCTCCCATTCTTTTGAGTCACTCTATTTTGCATTTTGTTAAAATCAGACAATGAATCTTGGAGATAAAACTTTATGAAAAAACAACTTAAATTACCAAAATTCAAAAACGAAGACCAAGAAAGAAAGTTTTGGAGCAAAATAAATCTCGCCGATTATTTTGATGCCGATGATTTTGAAAAAGTTTCTTTTCCCAATCTCAAACCAACCAGCAGACCAATCTCTATTAGAATCCCAGAATATATTCTCAATAGGATTAAAGAAAAAGCCAACGAAATAAATATACCCTACCAATCCTTAATAAAAGGATATCTCAGCCAGGCGGTTTTCAGTTAAAAACTAAAATTTTTCTCCCCAACCCTCTTTACTCCACAAAAGTCAGCGCATAGCCCTTATTATTTACCCTTCCCGTTCTTCCGATTCTATGTATATATTCCTCATAATTATTCGGTTCGTCATAATTAATTACATGAGTAATATCAGTTACATCCAGTCCTCTGGATGCCACATCTGTGGCAACCAAAATTCTTGTCCTATTTTCCCGAAAATCACGCATAATTCTTTGTCTTTGATTTTGTTGTTTACCGCCATGAAGCCCTTGGGCCCTAAATCCATCCTGCACCAATGATCTTGATAATTTTTCTACAATCCGTCTAGTTGATCCAAAAACCAGTACTTTTTTAAAACTAGCCAATCCCATCAGGTCGTGCAGTTTTTGTTCTTTGGCATATCTTGTCACTCTGACAATATCCTGCTCCACATGCGACGAAGCATTTGCCGTTTTGATCGATATTTTAACCGGATTATTCAAAAATGTATCTATCAAAGGCTCCAGTCTTCTATCAATTGTCGCCGAAAAAAACAAAGTTTGCCGAGTATTGGGAGTCTGATCAACAATCGATTTAATATCGTTAATAAAGCCCATATCCAGCATTCTGTCAACTTCATCCAAAACCACAGTATTTAAGCCCCTAAAGTTAATTACATTTCTTTTACCCAAATCTATAATTCTTCCCGGAGTGCCGATAATAATATGTGGCCCTCTTCTGATTTTATTTATCTGTTCCCTCAAATAGGCTCCGCCAATAGCCAAAGCAGAAAAAACTCTTAGCCTCGATGTAAACGAATTAAACTCTTGTTCAATTTGCTGGGCTAATTCTCTGGTTGGAGCAATGACAATTATTCTCTCGTTTTGGTTATTTAAGATTTTATTAATTATGGGCAAAGCAAAAGCCGCTGTTTTGCCCGTACCTGTATCGGCCAGCCCCAAAACATCTCTATTATTAATAATATGGGGAATAGCCTGATCCTGAATCTGAGTTGGCTTTAAATAGCCCTTGGCCTTAACATTTGCCAGCAATTCTGGACACAAATTAAAATCTCTAAAAGAATTTACTGTTTCAATATCTTCAATATTAACGAATTCTTCGGCCTTTTTTATATAAAGCGATGTATCAATGCTCTTTTTACCGAATCCACGCCTCTTGTTATTGTAACGACCTTGTCCTTGCCCCTGTTTACTGTAACGATTAAATCTACCACGACAATTATTTCTAGACATATTTTATTTTTTAAACTAACGGCACCTCTTAACGATTTTTAAGAGTTAATATGCCCAAAATAAAATATACTTTAATGTATTATCGAGCAGACTACGATTCTTCGCCTAACTGAAATCTAAGTAGTATACCACGCTATTTGCTTTTTTCCACAACATATTTTTCTAACCTTAATAAGGCCATTGAATATTACCTTTTTTATTCGCCATCTTGAGTCCGATTAATCGGATGAAGGATCATCCAGTCGCCCCCTCCCCCCGTCATCCTGAGTAAGTCTTACGACCGAAGGATCCCCTTGGAATCAAATCTTACTTTGGGATTCTTCTCCCGCCACAGCGGGATCAGAATGACGGCGTAAAAACCTTGCGCAATCTTTACTAAAACCCATTGACATTCGTCCATTATTCGTCTATAATTAGTCTATATGTTTAAGCCAAAATATGCTATTACCGACAAATTATTAAGCCAAATAAAACAAGTTAATAACTTGGTGATTAAGTTAAACCGGCAAAGATTTCCTAATATAGTTTTAGCAGAATTTGAAAAAATTGCTCGAGCTATTTCCGCCTTTGCTTCTACCGGTATTGAGGGTAATCCGCTCCCATTAACTGAAGTAAAAAAAATCCTTAAGTCAAAACCCGAGCATATTAGAGACAGTGAACAAGAAGTTCTTAATTACAACAACGCTCTTATTGATCTTAATAAAAAGTTGAAATCCTCAAAAATCCAACTTTCTCTAAAGTTAGTTTTAAAAATTCATAAACAAGTTACTCAAAATCTTTTCCCAAAACACCAATCAGGCCACTTAAGACAACTGCCTGTTGTCATTAACGATCCCAAAATTAAAAAAATCATTTTCTTGCCACCCGATGTCAAAGATGTCAAAAAACTGGTTATAGAATTAATTGAATTTATCAAAATTAATCAAAACAAAATTGATCCTTTAATTATCGCCGGTATTTTTCACAAACAAATGGTTATTATCCATCCTTTTATAGATGGAAATGGTAGAACTACCCGTCTTGTCACCAAGCTTTTGCTCGCCAAACTTGGATTAAACACTTTCAATCTTTTTAGTTTTGAAAACTATTACAATCAAAACATTACCCGCTATTTTGAAGCTGTTGGGGAACGAGGTGATTATTATGATTTAAAAGAAAACATTGATTTCACCGCTTGGCTTGAGTACTTTACCGAAGGTATTATCGATGAATTGCTAAGAATAAAAAAGTTATTGCCAAATATTAATCTTAATCCCGATACCCGGCTTAAACCCTTTCACCAAAAAATACTAAAATATATTAAAGAAAACAATTTTGTTACTGACAGAGACTACGCTAAATTAGTTAAACGAGCCAAAGCCACACGAGCCTTAGATTTCCAAAAACTCATTAAGTTAGGCTTAATCAGTCGGAAAGCCAAAGGCAAATCAACCTACTACATACTCAAAGAAATTCACACCTAACCCTTTTTTCCAATTACCCCCATCTTCTTCAACCTCTCTGTAAAAATCCATCTCCCCATCTTTTCAAACTTAACTGTTTTTTAAAAAACTCGCTCGATTGATCTTTCCATCGTCACCCCAACCACCGGTCACAAAAATTTTTTCAACATGGCCAAGCTTATCATTAGACCAGAATCTCTTGTATAATTCCAACTAATGAAAAACCGAAAACTTGGAATTTTGTCTCTTTTTTCTGTCGGAGCAATGTATGGAATGTATGGCGTCTATTCCCGAATGATTGGTGATGCTTTTGGTAATTTTAACCAGAATTGGCTTCGTAATTTAGCAGTTGCCTTAATTGCAGGATTAATCATTCTTATTAGTCGCTCTCAACTTAAACCATTACTCAGAAAAGATATCAAATGGATTATTATTTGGTTTCTTTCCGGCTCATGGGTTGCTGTCTTAACCTTTATTGCTTTTAACAATTTAAAAATTGGTACTGTTTATCTTGTTCTTTATTCCGCTATGATTACTTCCGGTTACTTGTCTGGTCAGATATTTTTTAAAGAAAAAACCAGTTTAACAAAAATCATCTCTCTTGCGCTTGCCATTGGAGGTTTGGCCATTATCTATAAATTTAGTATTGCCAAAGAAGAAATGATTTACGCCATTATGTGTTTAGTTTCGGGGCTAATGATTGGGGTCTGGAACACAATTTCCAAAAAATTCTCTGACAATTATCCCAATATGCAAATGGTTTTAATGGATGCGATTGCATCAGTTATTGCCACTCTTATTGGCGCTACATTATTTAAGGAAATTTTACCTAGCAATATTAATCCTGTAAGTTGGTTGTGGTTGCTGATTTATGCTTTCACTCAAGTCGCTAATGTTGGTTTAATAGTTTACGGATTTAAAAATCTTGAAGCTCAAATTGGCAGTATTATTCTCCCGGTAGAAATTGTATTTGCCACCATTTTTGCTTTTATTTTTTTCAAAGAATATCCAACACTGTCTGCTTACATTGGAGGAATGATGATAATTGGTGCCGCCATTATCCCCAGTCTTGAAATAATTTTTGCCAAAAAATCACCGTCACCGGATTTAAGTTAATGCTCACACCCACTCTCTCAAACATGCTATTTTTAATTAGATGACAAAAATTTTTCTTGCCCTGTCTTTAGCTCTAAATTTTATTATCACCGCCTGGCTGATCAAGGGTTCGCCAATCCAAGAGCAATACTTTCAAGTCGAGCGTATTATTGATGGCGACACTTTTATTCTCAACACCAAGCAACAAATCCGTCTCCAAAATCTCAACGCTCCCGAACTTAATCTATGTGGTGGTTTAGAGGCCAAATCAAAACTGGAATCTTTATTATCCGGTCAATCGGTCAGTTTGATAGGGGACATCACCGATAAATTTGGCCGTCGCATTGCTTTGGTTTATCAAGGAGACATTCTCATAAACGAACAAATGCTTCATTCCGGCTGGGGCCGTTTTACCAGTACCTATTCTGATCAAAATGATCGGCTCAAAATCGCCGCTACCCACGCTCGTGACAATAATTTGGGTGTTTACAGTTCTCTTTGTCTTCAGCAAACCAATCCAACCGATCCAAAATGTTCCATCAAAGGCAATGTTCGTGAAGGCAAAAAAACCTATTTTTTTTCCGGATGTGGCAACTATAGCAATGTTATTTTAGAACTGGATCAAGGTGATCAATGGTTCTGTTCCGAAGCCGAAGCCCAGTCCGCCGGTTTTACCAAAGCCATCAACTGTTACACCAAAAAATTCTCAGACACCAAATAAAAAACAAAACAGTCTTATTGAATTATTTTGGCAACTAAAAAATAAAGCATAATATTATCCTCAAAACAGAAGGTGTTGAAGGAATAGGGTAGATAGAGGGTAGATAGAGGGTAGATAGAAATTAAACCTTTACTATTTTTGGATTAATAATATATCTTGTGTATCTATACTTTCCTATTTTTAAAAGTAGATTTAACTTTGTCAGCCTAGCCAGTTCTTTAGTTGCTCTTATATCATCTCTAACATTAGTCATATTGTTAATATCTCGATAAATTCCATTAGTTATACCCGATACATTGTGTTTTACATAGACTAAGGCATTTAGTTGACTCTCTTTCAGTCTGCGCAATACAAAATTTTGTAACCAAATTTGATCATCATCTCTTATAAAAGCTGTGCAAGAAATTATTTGCCAAAACCTATACTACAGCCACAGTCTAAAAATTGTTATTATTAAAAAGTGAAGTCTAAGTCGTCAATAAATAAAAAAAATAAACGAAAATCTATAGTTATTTTTAAACATGAACCGGTGCGTCGTATTTGGATTGAAAAAGAGAAACAGTGGTATTTTAGTGTTGTGGACGCAGTACGAATTTTAACTGAAAGTCCAACCCCTAGGCAATATTGGGGCAAGATAAAAGACAGAGAATTTAAACAATTTCAGTTGTCCCCAGTTTGGATACAACTGAAATTAAAATCCCCTGACGGAAAAAAATATCTTACCGATTGTGCCAACGTCGAAGCAATGTTCCGAATAATCCAAAGTATTCCTTCTAAAAAAGCCGAACCTTTCAAAAGATGGTTAGCCAAAATTGGCTACGAAAGATTAAAAGAAACAGTTAATCCGGAAATTGCTATTAATCGCGCTAGAAATAACTGGAAAAAAGTAGGCCGTAGTGAAAAATGGATTACGCAGAGAATGAGAGGCCAGGAAATTAGAAATAAACTGACAGATTACTGGAGCGAACATAAAGTTACTAAAGAAAAAGAATATGCGTTACTAACCGATATTATTCATAAAGAATGGACAGATTTAACAACCCGCCAGCATAAAAGTTTAAAGAAGTTAAAGCAGGAAAATTTAAGAGATCATATGTCCGAAGCAGAACTGCTTTTTACTGCACTGGCTGAACTTTCAACTGCCCAAATTGCCAAGAAAAATCAAGCTATTGGCTATGATGAAAATGTTCCTCCTGCTAAAAAAGGTGGCGCTGTAGCTAAAAGGGCCAAAAAGGATTTTGAATTGCAAACAGGTCAAAAAGTTATTAGTAATCAAAATTTTTTACCGCCTCAATCAGCGCCAGCCCTAGTCAAAAGAGAAAACCTTAAGATCTAAAACTGACATAACTTAAATTTCCCGAATTTTCCCAGTCCCTCTGAAGTATCAAAAATAAACTCTATTCAAACTGCTTTTTGTACCAGTTTGTAATATTGACAATAAACAAACAAAAGAGCAATAATTAATTCTATGAGTTTGGATATTGTTTTCTACTTATGTGTTGTAACATAGACAATTTATTCCATCCAGAATTTATATTACCTTTACATTTTGCCGTTTATACCCATTATAAGTTTGATTAGAAGGAGGTGAAAATTTAAAAGTTATATATGAAAAAAACAATATCAATTATTGGAGGAGTAGTCGCTTTATTGGCAATAACAGTACCGGCATTCGCCCGTGGATCCAGAAGATTCCGAATGCCTGACGAGTACCGTTGCAAAAATGGGCGCTTTTTTAAAGTCTGAGTTTTCGTTTTAGATTTTGGAATTTTGTTTGATTACCGATAGCTATTTGAAGTGAACATTTACCATTAAGTTTTTTGAATTTACCTTGACAATCGGTGAATGGTTTTAATCGTCTTCTGATGAAGTAAGCGTTAAACCATAGTTTGGCGTGATGGATGGATTGAAAGCCTTTGATGGTTCTTAATCTGCCTTCAAGATGAGAATTAAAGCATTCGATAAGATTAGTAGTTCGTGGAATGTGTTTCTCAAGAATATGGGCCAAAAGAACATCTTTTCTTTTTTCAATATCAAGTAAAACTCTTTGACATTTAGGATCGGTATTGTATTTAATAAGGATTTTTCTGGCGATTGAAAAAAACTCTTCTTTTGATCTTCTTTTGGAAAACAACCTTTCAATTTCATACATAAAGGGGCGATAGATTGGATCAGATCTGATAAATAATTGTTTTCTGATGTTTTCCTTGTAATGATTGTGACAAATCTGAATTATTGTCTTGGGATAAGTTCTTTTACAAGCTATTTGAAAGTTTTTATTGTCATCGCAAATTAAAGCTTTAAGAGGATATCCGAGTAATCGAAGTGATTGAAAAAAAGACAAGGAAGTGTGGTAATTTTCTCCCCGTGATAGAACAAAATGAACTATGTCATGAGTTAAGTAATCAATACCATAAATACAAGGTATCTTACTGTCATAGCCCTTGACATGAGTATATTTACCATCAATCAGAAGTATGCCGGAATAATGCTTATCGTTTCCTCTGCTCAGATCGGCACAATGAGGCAATTCTTTTAACAATGGCTTTATTTTTCGGTAAACAGTTGAAGCGTTTAATTCCAGGAGTTCTCCCAGACTTCGAAAAGATAAACCTGAAAGATGAAGATTTAAAACTTTTTTATCATCAAGTTTTTTAGTTTTACTCCGATTAATCTGAAACCAGTGCTTACAATCAAAACAATAATATCTTAGCTTGCCTTTTCTAACTCCTCTGCGATTAACATTTTTACTTGAGCAATAGGGACATTTGTATTGTTTTTCATAGGATTGATTTTACATCCCACCTAGTCAAAATGATAGTTTCAATCTAAACAATGGTAAAACTTGTTCAAAAAAGCGCCCAAAAAACAACGGTGCCCTGACGATGTTAATGCTAATGTTGTTCTCGTTGAAAATGATGCCGTAGCCAATTCTAATACTGGTGACAATAGCATCATGGTCAATAGATCACGACGACGAAGCGCTAATGCTGTCATCGAAACCGGCAACGCTTATGCCGATGCTTATGCAGATGTTACTGTAGAGCGACAAGAAAACGGTTGTTGTGACGAGGGCCCTAGTTGTATGCCTTGTCGACCATTCCGACCATGTGGACCACAACCATGCGGAGATCAAAACGAAGGTGAACTAGATCTCAATCTAGTTATGGTTGACAACGGAGCCGTGGCTAATGCCAACACTGGTCGCAATAGTATCACAGGAAGTGGTCGTGCTAGGATTTCTAGTGGCGATGCAACTTCTTATGCTAGTGGCTACGTTTTAGTAGGTGTTCAAGTCAATGACATGAACTAAGTCTAAATTTTCCCAACCCCAGCTTTTCTTAATCGAAAAGCGGGGTCAGGGAAAGGCGTTAGTAAACAAAGACAAAATGAATTTAGAAAAAAAATTATTTAAAGTTTCCACTTATTTGGCCATAGCCTCTCTTTGGATTAATTTATTGGCCTTTCCCTTAACAGTAATGGCCCAAGAGTTGGAACCGGACACAGTTGTTGAAACGGAGCAGGAGACAGAAGAGGAAGAGACGGAAATGACAGTAGAAATAGTCGTAAATGACAATACAGCCATAGTGGAAACAGAAACAAACGCAGATTCAAATACCGGCCAAAATTTAATTGAAGAATCAACCACGGCAGAGGTTGAAACAGGAGATGCCGGTTCCGAAACAGAAACCGACAACTTGATTAATTTAAATCAGGTAGATGTTGGCGCCACATTAATATCGCCGCTAGAGACCGAAGTAATAATAGCCATACCAAAAGAAATATTTAATATCAATACAGCCGAAGTAGAAAACCAAGCCACTTCCAGCGCTAATACCGGCGCTAATCAAATAGACATAGCCACTCAAAGTGCAGAAATAAAAACCGGTGATGCCCTGGCAATAGCCAACATGGTCAATGTTGTTAACACCAATATTGTAGGTAGTAAAATCAATGTTTATGTTACCAATAAACTTGATGGAGAAATAACAGAAGTCTTACCTACACGAAAATGATACCGTACGAAGAACTAATATCTTCTAAAGAAAAATAAATCTAAACAAGGATTTGGATCTTTGAAAAAAGAACACGAGCCATCACAATGGTTGATGTATGAAGATCAACATGAATGACTCGCGTCTAAACAATATTAATCAACTAAAGGCCTTTTTAAAAGGGACTCAGAAACTTGATCTCTCTTTAAGAAAAGCAAGTCTAGAAAAGAGATATAAATTCATAGATCAAACCATTGATCGTTTCCAGTATAAATACTTAAGAAAAAAAGATAAACGAATTATTCTCTGTTATCTTAAAAAACTCACCGGATACAGGAAAGCTCAAATTCACCGTTTAGTCAAAAGATCCTGTCAAGGCAAGTTAACAAAAAGCAAATACAAAAGAACTAATCCCAATCGCGAGTATTCTTCTTTCGATATTAAGCTTTTGGAAAAAACAGACGAACTCCATTGCAGACTTAGTGAAAAAGCCACCAAGGAGATACTAAGACGGGAAGTAGAATTATTTGGTAAAGAGAAATATCAAAAGATTGCACAAGTTTCTCATGCTCATGTCAGTAATCTGCGTCATCATTCTGTTTACCGCAACGCCTGGGTCAATCATACTAAAGCCAGACAAATACAAATTGGAATAACTATGCCTCCTGAAAATCACGGTAAACCAGGCTCAATTAAGGTTGATGCCGTCCATCAGAGAGATATTTATCATATCAACTCTGTAGACGAGATCACTCAATGGGAGATAGTCATTTGTGTACCTCGAATCACTGATGCTTACATGGAACCGGCGCTTAAAGAAATGATTGACCAATATCCTTTTACTATCTTTAATTTTCATTCTGACAGAGGAGGAGAAAACATTAATTACAAAGTAGCCAGACTATTACACAAACTTCTTATTAAACAAACCAAAAGCCGAGCCAGCCACCCCAATGACAATGCTTTGGTAGAAAGCAAAAACGGCAGTGTTATTAGAAAAAACATGGGCTGGGAATATATTCATAAATCTGTTTGTGACAATATCAATTACTACTATCGTCATTGGTTTAACCCATATCTCAATTTCCATCGTCCTTGTGGTTTTCCCACCATTATTGTTGAAGAAAAAGGAAAAAGAAAAAGAATTTATAATAACTACAAGGTTCCTTACGAAGCCTTAAAATCTCTTCCCAAAGCAGACCGATATCTTAAAAAGGGTATTAGTTTTGATATACTTGATACTATAGCTTACAAGATGAGTGACAATGACTTTGCTTTTATCTTAAGAGAAGAAGAAAGAAAACTATTTAATATTATTAACAAATTCAACCAAAAACACAGTTGGCATCGAAAAACCAAATCTTAATTTCGGTATCATTTTTCAATTAGGTAAGACTACAGACATAGATCTTAATAGCTTGTGGAAGCAAGAGGAAACAGACGAAACAGAGAATTTAGATGTGAACATAGACGAGCCAAACACCCAAGCCAACGTAGTAAATGTCTATAACGAAAATCAGGCCACAGTAGATAACTGTGTTGAAGTAATGGCTGATACCGGATTTAATGTAATAGGAGAAAGCGACCAGGCAATTATAATGACAGGAGACGCCACTGCTTTGGCAAACGTAATTAATTTAGTTAATACCAATATTGTTGGTTCCAAGCTCTTTTTTGTAATTTTAAACATAGATGGATCTCTTTTGGGAGATTTAGTCTTACCGGCGCCTGAGTTATTTTCAGCAACAGACAAAAACAATACAGGCGAGCCGGTGGTTTTTAACATAAATAATCAGAATATAGCCAAAATCGACAATCAAGTAGGAGCAGTAGCTACAACAGGCAATAATCAATCAAATTCCGTATCAGATGCCAGTATAGAAACAGGAGATGCAATCGCAATTTCAAACAGCACCTCTCTTGTCAATTTGTCTATAGAAAAGATAAATTATTATAATCTGACAATTAATAATTTAGGCTTAAGTTCCGGTCTGATTTATAATTGGTTAGTTCCCGGAAGTGTAGACAGAATGTGGTCGGGAACAACCAATTTTACAACTCAGGGTTTAAATAATCAGTCAATAGGTGGTGCTAATCCAACTTGGAATGTTGACAATTACAATTGGGCAGATATAAAAAACACAGTATCAGCCCAAGCCAACACCGGTGGCAATCAGATTAAAGATGCCAAAACAGCCAACATTAAAACCGGCATGGCAACAGCAGTATCCAACTTAACTAATTTAGTTAATTTAAGCTTAAGTGGCAATAATTGGTTTTATGGGTTAATTAACATAATCGGCGATTGGGCCGGAAACACGATTTTTGCTTATCCTGATTTGGTAGTCGGATTAAAATCAATTGAAGATGTAGTCGAAGAAGGGGAGACTATTATTTATAATCTTAGTTTTGCCAACAATGGTTATGACAATAGTTTTGCCACAGAATTAGAATTATTTTTACCCGAAGGAACAAGATATTTATCAGACAATAGTGGTTTTGGACACAAGTTAAGCGGAAGAAATATCAGCTGGTTGATTGGAGAGTTGACAGCCGGACAACAAGGCAATTTTCAAATAGAAATAGAAACAGGAATAGAACCGGAACTGACTTGGTGGCAAAAACTGGTGCCAAAAGCAATAGCCGCTCAAAGTGAAATTGAAGTATCAGCCAGAGCGGTAGCCAAAACCAGTCAACTGGAATCAGATACCGGTAATAATTCCGCCGTTGCCAAAACTAAGATAATAATTTGGGATGATGATGAAATCGAGTATCAATATGAACATGAAGAGGAATATGAATACCAAGAAGAAGTCGAGCCAAATGAATTTAATGATGGAGTCGACCAAAGACAGCCAATACTGGAAATTGAATCAGAAAATAATGTAGCTGATTTTGTCTATCCCGGTGATATAGTCACTTTTAAAATAGAGGTTAAAAATAAGGCCGATGTACCGGCCCTTGATGCTTATTTAATTCATGAAATTTTTGATGAAGTTGGCAATTTATACAGAAGCAATGAACTGGATATTGGACAAATCGGCGCCTATAAAAGCGGCAATATTTATTTTGGAGTACCGCTAACGCCGGACGAAACTCCGGAAGGGATTTATACCAGCCAAACTACTATTTATGCCTATGCTATAAATGACAATGAAATAGAGTCAAATCAAGTTACCACTGAATTTAAGGTAAAAAATAAAGGATCTTCTAAAGAAACATTACCCAAAACAACCGGTGATTTATTGGGAATAACCGATTCTGTTTGTCAAGATTGCGACGACAAATTTGACTTATGGCCTTATATATTATTGTTTACCCAATCAGCCTTGTGGACTTACTATCAAAGCAACAAATGGGTAAAAGAAGCCAAAAATAAGAGGAAGCCAAAAGCAATGCCCAAAAGGGCAGTAGAAATTCTATTTTTTATCCTTATCCTAGCAAGCCTTATTTGGTCCGCATCATTCCTCTTGCCGCCATTATTCCGGTTACAGCCGCGCCTGTAATTGTTCCCGATAAACCACTTGCATCTCCGGCCACAAAAACATTGGAAAGCTCAGTTTCCATCCCTTTATTGGTTCTAATTTTTGATGAGCGGAATTTTACTTCTGGTGCATACAACAGTGTCGATCCTGAATTAATCCCGGGCATAACTTTATCTAATTTTTCCAGCCCTTCCAAAATATTAGTTACTATTCTGTGTGGCAATGCCATAGAAATATCACCTGGAGTTACATCTTTTAAAGAAGGCGTCACTAGCGATTTTTTTAATCTTTGCCAGGTGCTTCTTCTTCCTTTTCTAAGATCAGATAACATTTGTAAAACCGGTTTGCCGCCACCTATAGTTGTTGCCAATTGGGCAATTGATTCTGCATAAGCAATTGAATTTTCCACCGGTTCAGTTAAATTTACTTCGCAGACAAAAGCAAAATTTGAATTTGGTGACAAGTGCTTGGAATCTGAGTGTCCGTTTACACAAATAATCCCACTGTAATCTTCCCTGGCAACTAATCCATTTGGACAAGTACAAAAAGTTCTCATAATATCATCATATGTTTTAGTCCGTATTTTAAGCACTATTTCATATAATGCATCAGCATACCTTTTCATGATTGATTTTGGAAATTCAACTCTAACCCCGATCTCCACCATGTCATAGTCATATTTAATTCCGTATTTAGTAGCAATTTTTTGCAACCAAGCCGTACTTATTCTTCCCGGAGCCAGTAATATTTTTTTACCAAAATATTTATTTCCGTTTTTATCTATTACCCCCATACACCGACCATCCTCCATCAGCAAATCTTTTATTTTCGTTTTATCTTTAAAAGTGATTCCCTTTTTTAATAAATATTTTTGAAATTTCACCATTATTTTTTTTAATTTATCACTGCCAACATGCTGGGATCTTCGCACAACTAGTTCAATATCTTCTCTTTCTGCTTCCTCTTTTAACTCTTGCGTTATTTTTCCGTTTTTAGGATAAAACTCACTATCCACTCCGTAATCGGCAAAGATCTTTTCAATTTCGTCTAATGTCTTTTGATATTTTTTGGCAGTTATCAAATGAAAACATCTTTCGTGGGATAGTTTTGGAGTAAAATGTAATTTTCCATCAGAATATGTACCGGCTCCGCCAAAACCGGACATAATTTCACTTTTTTTTCGATTTTCAATCCTGTCACCCATATCAACAAGCAATATAGATCCCTTAAATTTTTTATCAAGAAACTCCAAACAAGCAAAAAGGCCAGCCGGACCAGCCCCCACAATAATCACATCATATTTTTTTATCTTCGCCACTAAATTTCATCCGCTCTTTTAACTATTCAGTATAGTATATTTCTGGTCAAAAACAAAATTTTCTAAACTAAAACAACTTTCTAATGATAAAATAGTTACATGCCCAAAAGAAAACTCCCCGTTGTTCAAGTCGGTAATTTCAAGCAAGTTATAAATCAAGCACTAAAAGAAAAACGGCACGTTACATATCTGAAACAGGTCCTAAAAGACTTTGATCAATACAAAAAAACTTTTAACCATGCTTTTACGCTTAAAAATTCTTTAAAAGCTATTTATGTTTTTAGGGCAAAATATATTCGCAAAACTTCCGTGTGGAGAGATATTGCTATCTTGGGAAATCAAACTTTTTGTAATTTAGCAGAAGCTATTATTTATTGGATGGGTTGGGATAATGATCACATGCATGGTTTTTCAATCAAAAAAGTAAATAACAAAATTCAAGGAAGATATACATCATTTTCTATATATGCTCCGGGATGGGAGGATGATCCTCATCCAACTTTTAAAACTGATAAAATCAAAATAGCAGACATTGATTATAAAAAAAACCCTAAGTGGAATTTTGTTTTTGATTTTGGCGATGGACATGAGTTTGATATAGAATTACGGAACATCAACCCTAAAATTACAAAAAAAGATTTTCCAGAACCTTTACCAACATGCATAGATCAACGTGGAGTAGCCCCTTTTCAATATCCTCCTCTTGACGAAGATGAATAAGGATAGATGACAAGAAAACATGAACATTTTAAACCAGATAAAAAAATCAAAAAAGAAACACAAGCAATTGGTTCTTGATTTGGCAAACAAAATTAAAAAAGACAAAAAATTATTCAGTCAACTAGTTAATGCTTTTGAAGCTGGTTCAGATGTAGAAAAAGGAACCTGCGCCGAAGTTATGAAGTATGTCACAGTCGAAAAGCCGGAATACGCCCTGTCTCACATTGGCACAATCATCAAATACATCAACTATGATGCTCCCAGAGTGAAGTGGGGCTGTCCTGAAACAATTGGAAATATAGCCAAAAAGTTTCCAGACAAAGTAGAAAAAGCCATACCCAATCTTTTTATAAACACCAAAGACAAAAGCACTGTAGTCCGTTGGTGCGCCGCTTATGCTTTAACAGAAATAGCAAAATATAACTCAAAAAAACAAAAAGAACTTATATCTAAGTTTAAAATAATTATAGAAAAAGAACAAAACAATGGTGTTAAAAATGTTTATCTAAAAACCCTAAAAATACTAGATAAACAATAATACAATCACAGCCAAAAAATCCGACTACCTCGACAATTTTAACAACACTTTTTTTCGCATTTTTTCGTCTGCATCATTACCATACTTTGAACCACACTCAAAACCAACCCCAAAACTACCGCTACAAACCAGGACTTAATACCCACGCCAAACTGATTTGATCCTCTGGATATTAGCCACACCCCCACTGTATTAACCAAAAAATAAACTATTTTCCACTCATTTTTAGAAAAAGCCTCTCCTCTTTTTAGCTCATATTTTTTTACAAAAGGAATGGTAAAAATATTAATTAAGGCCAGTGTTTCCATGCTAAGCATTATCGCCCAGCATCGTGATATGTGCCATGTTCCCAATACTACTTGATCAGGAAAAAATACATTAGCCAGCCAAACAGTCAAACTGTTAATAACAAAAAATACAAAATAAGTAATCACCAGAACCATTCCGGTATTTTGACACTCAATATTTTTGTTTGCCATAAGTTTAAATAAATTACTAATTAACCACAGTCTAGCACAAATCATATTTTTTCTAACCAATTCTAATTTATACTAAAATAATTTACAGACAAAAGATTTTAAAAAAAACGATTGTTGACTTTGGGTTTTATTCGGGTATAAAATGAAAAGAGTTAGTAGTTAATAAACGATTATGAATGACGTGGCGAAGAGTACGAAAATTTCAATTTTTAAAGGCAAAAAGATAAGGAAAACTATTTATAAAAATGAATGGTGGTTTTCGGTTGTTGATGTATGTGAAGTATTAACCAATAGTATTAACGCAGGGGCCTATTGGAGAAAATTAAAACAACGATTAAAAGAGGAAAGCAATAAGGTCGTGACGTTTTGTCACGGACTGAAACTAGAAGCATCTGATGGCAAAAAATACCTAACTGATTGCGCTAATACAGAAGGAATTTTTCGTATTATCCAATCAATACCCTCTCCCAAAGCCGAACCTTTTAAAAGATGGCTGGCCAGAGTTGGCTATGAAAGAGTAAAAGAAATAGAAGATCCCGAGCTCGCAATGAAAATTCGCAGGGTGTGCCAAAGTTAAAAAACGATGCCAGGGCCGGTGGCGCTAGAAAAAAATTGGAAAAAAAATTAGGCCGTTCAATTGTTTCAAACAATAATTATATAAACAAAAACGAGGATAAAAGATTGTCGTAATTTTTTCCTGTAACTAAATCTAATTCATGCTAAAATCACTCATGGACAAAAAAACAATTTTAATAATTATTCTAGCGTTTTTATTAGGAGGTAGTTTAGTTTTTGCCTTCCAGCAAAGAAATAATCAAGGGCAAAAAGAACCCGATGGCTCAACAACCACAATTTCACCTAGCAATCCAAGCGAAATAACAGTAGTTCCAACAATTCAAGCAATACCAACTTCTATCACTCCAAGTACCTCGGTTACTTCAACTCAAGCCACTCCGACCACAGCATTAACTCCAACTCCAGATCCTTTTTCCACCTGGACGATTTATACTAACAATACCCTAAAATACCGTTTTTTGTACGATCCTGCTTGGAATTTAGCCACCCAAGCCAACACCGTCAGCGTACAGGGGGATATTAGTACCAAAGGTTGGCCCAGCATAAATGTCAGTCAGCTAACTATCTCAGCCACTAATATTTCTCAGCTAAAAACCGAAGTAGAAAATCTTTTTAATACAACAACAACCCAAGTTTCTATCGGATCAGGCATTCAATCCATACTTTTGGAAAGAGCCGCCAGCCCCCAAGCCTATGCCGGCCAAGACTATTACTTCCTTCATCAAGGCAATACTTTAGTTATCAGCCTAAACGATACCGGACACACCCAAGGAGATCAGCTCTACCAACACTTTCTAGACAACTTTGAACTGTATTAAATTAGTTTCCGGTCCCGTTATATAATTCCCTCAATGTCTTTGCAAATAATATTTGTTTTTTTATATGTTCTTTTTATTTCATTTTCAAGTATCGTTACCAAATCAGCCCTCAGAAAAAAAAACAATCCCATATCATTTATCGCCTTTCATAACTTAGCTGGCGCATTAATAGTTCTTCCTCTAATTTTTTGGGATCATCGCCTCCCTGCTGGTATTTTGCCATGGTTATTTCTTCTTCTTGGAACCTTGACTTCTCTTCTGGGAGATTATTTTTATTTCAAAAGTATGAGCTTAGAAGAAGTTTCGGTTCTAACATTAGTTTTCAGATTGCGTTTAGTTTTGGTCTTTATTTTAGGCGCATTTTTTTATAATGAGACGGTTACGCCAAACAAAATTATGGCAATGGTTTTTGTAACACTTGGATCAATAGTTATTAATTTCAAAAAAGGAAAATTTCATTTTTCCAAGGGAGTCATGTTTGCAATTGCCTCCAACATATTTTTAGGAGCTATGTTTGTTGTTGACAAAAAAATAGCCAGTCAAATATCTGTCCCAATATATAGTTTCATTAATTTTTCTGCTTCAGGTCTTTTTTTCTTAACACTATCTTTAAAGCGTCATCAAAATTCCTTAACAAAAGTAACAAACAATGTTTTATTAGCCCCAGCGATTATGGCCGGTTGTTTGCTTTCTTTGGCGTCTTTGTCTCGCCGATACGCTTTTATTCACGGGGAAATATCTTTTGCCACTCCATTACTTAATCTCTCAATGGTCTTAACAATGTTTTTGGCAATTTTAATGCTTGGTGAAAGAAAAAAGATTTTTCAAAAAATTACAGGCGCGATTCTAGTAATCACCGGAGCACTAATTTTAGGTTAAAATTCAAATATGATGAAAATAAAGCATTTCTATCTACTCGATCCGGTCAATAATTTAATCGAAATTTATCAAAAAATATGAAACCAATCCAATCCGTCAAAAAACAAATTCAAACCAAAACTGATATAATATCATCATGATAATGCTTGACTCACAAAGACCTCCCTGTGGAGTTACGAAGGGCGGTAAGGGGAGATGGAGACATAATCTTGATGTCAACTATGAAGTTGATAGATGCAGGGCTGTTCCTCCGAATACTTGTTGGGTAACCAGGGTATATGAAGATTTATGTAGAGCACAAAGATCCACAGGTCAATGTCCGGCCGGTCATACCACAATAATAGAAGCCCCCGTGGCATATGACTATCCTCCAAGGGGCCATCTATTCTCCGGTAGACTGGGATGATAAACAAAAATGAAACTAACAACCAATAGCCAGGAATATCTCAAAAGATTAGAATCAGCCCACAAACTTTTGATCAGCAAAAAAGTTTCTTTTCAAACACTCAAAGAAATTCAAACATTAATCAAAGGCATAAATCCAAAAATCGACAAACTCCTAATCTCCTGCTCAAAAACATTTCAAACTCTTAAACAAGTCCAAAAAGGCCAAGTAGTTGAGCTTTCAGAAAAAGCCATCAAAAAACTACCGGCCAAATCCGAAAAGCAAAAAAAACGCAAAAAAGCTCTTCTTGCATTTTTCAAATTCTGGCGTCAATTGCGATCCGAAGTAAAAAGAGTCACAAAAACTTACAAATCAACCACAGAATCAAAAAACCCTTCTACTGTAAAAAAATTAAAAAATATTTTAAACATTGGCAAAATATTTACTTTAGCCAAAGGACCATTTGGAATTGTAACTATACTGGCCACAGCGACAGTCGGCATAAAGCTTCTTCTTTCTCATCTTAATAATTCTGCCGTAGAAGTCATTATCAAAAACAATAATTGTCCGCCAATCACACCAATTTCCAGATCAATTTCTCTGCCTGGTCTAAAACTTCCAAGTCAAACCATCACAAATGGAACTCAAGCCATTGCTAAATTACCTCCCTTAAAACTTACAATCGACGCTCGGCAAGCAGGCATTATAAAAGTGACAGCTCTAAAATTTTCCACCAATTTCAAAGTTGAAAATACTGATAAAAATATATTGCTCAACGGCCAGCCAATTATTGGCCAACTTACTTATATAGATCTAGGACAACAAAAACAACACCAACTGGTCATTTCTTGTCAATAAACACAATCCTTTTTTTGATAATTCTTTTTCCCCAAAATCACCGATCACTCGGATTTATTTTACTGATTGACATTTGAATTAAGATAGATTAAAACATTAAGCTAGTTACATCTTTTAAGTGTTTTGTACACAGCCGAAAGGAGGTGATAAAGCATGCTTACAAAAGATCAAATCAAAAAAAAATTAAAATCCGATTCCGAGTACGAATTACCTGATAGCGCATCCGACCAGGAATGGGATTGGTATGTAGAGGCAAAGGATGAAATAAAGGCAGGACACGAAGACTATGAGGGTGTTGATAATCAGTATCGTCAAGATGAAGATAGTTGGAAAGATGAAGATTACAACGAAGACTGGGAAAATAATTACTAGGATTAACTTAATTTTTATTAAAAACCCCGATTTTTAAATCGGGGTTTTTGTTTTGGTGTAAAATTCAAATATGAAAGTAATCAAGGGGGTCAATATTTTTGTCAAAAAAGATGACAAATTCTTAGCTGTCAAAAGGGCAAAGCAAGATAAAATTTTTGGCGGAATGTGGGGTTTACCTGGTGGACAGATAGAAAAAGGAGAAAGTGTTTTTCAAGCAGCCAAAAGAGAGCTCAAGGAAGAAACTAATCTGGACTTAATTTCTCTAGAAGAAAATTTTTGTTTGAAAGGACGATTAGATATTCCCAGTTATCCACCGATTTTGCTCTTTGTTTACAAAGGCAAAGTCTCATCAGGAATTCCTTCTCCCAATGACTCTGACGTAGAAAAAATCAAATGGATCAAAGCCGTGCCTTTTCTTAACTCTCTTAAGAAAAAAAACTATCCATCAAAAGAAATAAAAAATTTCACAAAATTTTTAATTTCAGAAGGGCTATTAAATTTAAGTGATTGCAAATTCTAAATGGGATCCAAACATCTGATGTAAAATTCAAATATGAAACTCACCAGTAATTTATTTAACTACTTAGCAAAACTGGTAACCAAGAAAAAAGCAACCGTCACAAATTATTCTTACTTAGACAAGCTAGCAGGAAGAATCGGTATCAAAGATAGAGATAAAACTAATTATTCTGAAAGAAAAGACTATGATTATTATCAAGATTAGTAATCAATGAAAACAAAAAAGTTCACCATACTTCATTCCAACGACATGCATGGTGATTTTTTGTCTGAAGTCAAAAAAGGCGGGGGCAAATTAACTGGTGGTCTGGCTCTTCTTTCCGGCTATATCAACCAAGTCAGAAAAGAGGAAGAAAATGTTTTGTATGTTGTTTCCGGTGACATGATTCAGGGCTCATTAATTGATTCGGAGTACAAAGGTATTTCAACTATCGAAATTACCAACTATCTGGCTCCTGACGTCGTAGCTCTTGGCAATCACGAGTTTGATTATGGTTTACCTCATCTTTTGTTTCTAGAAAAAATCGCCAATTTCCCCATTGTTAACGCCAATCTTTATATAGAAAAATATCACAAACGATTAATGAAACCATATCTGGTTATTAAAAAAGCCGGTTTTGATATTTTGTTTACCGGTATTATCACCGAAAAAGTAATGGATTCAATTAAGCAGGATGATTTGATCAGTAGTTTTATTACTCTACAGGACGCCAGTCAGGAAGTTGGTCGTATTACTAATGCTTACAAAAACGACGACATTGATTTAACCATTCTGTTGACTCATATCGGTTTTGAATCAGACAAAAAACTAGCCAAACTTTTAAAACCGGAGTGGGGAGTTGATATGATTATTGGCGGACATTCTCACACAGTTCTTAAGAAACCGGCCAAAGTTAACAATATTTTAATTGCTCAAGCCGGAGTTGGCAGTGATCAAATCGGTCGTTTTGATATTTTGGTCGATGACGACACTAACAGCATTGTCGATTACAAATGGCAACTAATTCCTATTGATAATAATCTGGCCAAACCGGACAAAAAGTTGGAAGAATTTATTGCCTCTTTCAAAACTAAAGTTGACAGAAAATACAAAACCATGCTTTGTAAATTTTGCCAAACTCTTACTCATCCAAAAAGAGAAATCGAAACTTCTCTTGGTAATTTAATTGCCGACGCTTTTGCAAACAATGCCCAGTCTGATGTAATGTTGGTTGGTAGTGGTTCAATTAGAGTCAAAAAAATGGGGCCATTAGTCACCTTAAAAGATTTAATCACTTGTTTCCCTTATGACGATTCTTTAAGCCGATACAGCATCAGTGGGGTCAAACTAAAACAAATTTTTAGCTTTATCATGAGGTCAAAAAATCGCAACAGCGAGGGCGAATGTTATCAGGTTAACAATAAGGTAAAAGCGGTTTATGATGATAAAACCCAACAATTAATTTCCCTAACTATTGGTGATGTACCAGTTTCTAATACAAAATTTTATACTATCTGCATGCAGGGTTTTCATTTTAATAATTCAGCCACTTATTTAAATATTAGCCAAAAAGAACTTCTAGAATCCACCCAATCAAAGGTTATCACCACTTCAGCCCAACAAGTTCTGGAAGAATTCTTAAGCAGTCGCCAAAATATAGAAAGCCAAGTCGAAGGCAGATTGGTCTATATTGACTGATCATTTCTTCATCCGTCATCCTGAGTCCGATTAATCGGACGAAGGATCTAGCCAAGCGTGATAATTCCGCCCAAAAAAACCTGTCATTGCGAGCCTTTTGTAGGGGCGACCTTTACGGTCGCCCGTTATCGCGGCAACGTGTCCGCCTCTGGAGGATCCCGTGGGAATTTAACTAATACAAAACAATTTTTTAAAAATCTGAATTTGTAAAGACGGGTTTGTAACCTGTCTCAAAATAAGTAGTAACCGATTTAGCTGAAGGTTTAAGTTCAGATAAATCAATTTGAATTGGTTTATCCATATCAAAAAAATCAGTGGCATCATGAGTCGCCCAAAATTCTCTTTCTTTATCTTCATTTTTGAATTTTGGTATCTTTTTAAGCTTTTTCATAATCTAAATTTTACACCAAGCTATACAGTCCCATTTGGAGCTTACACATAGCCATAATAATTTTTTATTACCTAATCATATAATCTCAAATCCCGGCATCAGGCAAAGTCTCATGATATTGATACTTGCCATTAATTTCTATAACCGTATTTTTATCAGCCCAGGAATAAATCACTCCGGCTTCTTCGGGTCTCATATTAATACAGCCATGAGATTTGGGCATGCCAAAATTATTGTGCCAATAAGCTCCATGAATGGCAAAGCCTCTCATTTTCGGCGTTACTTCATTATAAAAATAAAGAATATAGGGCACATTTGGTAAATAATAATATGTCCCATTTTCTTCCAACCCTCCAGACATTTTCGCCAATCTGGCTCTGGCCCATATTTTAAAAACACCATTTGGTGTTCTATCCCAAGTACCCGACGAAATTCGAAAGTTATGGAGAATTTTACCGTCTTCTATGGCGTACAAACGTTGTCTGCTCAAATCTATCTCAATCCTCTTGTTAGAATTCTCTTCAAAATCTCCAAGAACATTATTTTTATCAGTCAAAAAGTAACCAACAATCAGCAAATTCAAACAAACAATTACACCAATCAAAATAAAAATTTTCCCTCTCACTAAAAAATACTAACACAAACTTAAACATTTCCTATTTTCTCAGCTGTTTTTCAGGAAATTGTTACAATATATCTTATTATGCGTATCCTGATTATCGAAGACGAACACAAAATCGCCAATTCTATCAAAAAGGGTTTAGAGCAGGAATCCTATGCTGTCGACGTAGCTTATGACGGTCAATACGGATTAGATTTGGCCTCTACCGAAGACTACGACTCAATCATTCTTGATTTAATGCTTCCAAAATTAAGCGGAATGCAAATTTGCAAGCAGTTGCGTCAACTTGATGTTCACACTCCTATTTTGATGCTAACAGCCAAAGGAGAAATGATCGGAAG
>Ga0180015_1000079_pt1 | contig 26303 bp, 24 predicted proteins | sample KR13_S2_MetaG_FD_116508 | JGI IMG/M metagenome (GOLD analysis project Ga0180015, IMG submission 116508) | Groundwater microbial communities from the Olkiluoto Island deep subsurface site, Finland - KR13_S2_MetaG | ecosystem: Environmental > Aquatic > Deep subsurface > Groundwater | place...
ACAATATCCGGTTTCTCTCTATTCAAGATCCTTAAAACGCACAAGAATGCTTTAACATCATTAAGAATACCAATATCTCTCTGAAGATTGGAAATGATGATCGGCTTTACACCATACGTATCAGCGAGGTAGATCATATCCCCCTCACTTGCTGAGACTTTTCCAGTAACGAGAACTGATTGGAATTGATTAGGATCAAGACCTTGCGTGAGGAGTATGGCCTGGATCGCAGCCCCCCCTATGTTAAGACGAGCCATGATTTGCACTATCTTTATCTTACGCTTCATCTCAATATCCGTAATGGTTTTACTCACTATGTCATATACTTTGAGACCTTTGAATTTTGCCAGAAATAGTCTAATCCCCGATCAGGTCGAGGACAAGATCGTCATTCCCGTGAAAACGGGAATCCAGTCCCCGATCAGGTCGAGGACAAGCATTCTCAATCAGTTATAGATTCCCGCTCCCCGATCGGGTCGAGGACAAGCTTCGCGGGAATGACATAAAGGAAGCGTTTTTCAAAGGTCTCACTTTATGGCTTGTGGTCTATGACTTTAGGGGACATTTTTGTTTGCTAATAGTATCTTCATTCAAGAGGGACAAGAGGTTTGAACCGCGAAGTATTGCTGTCAGTCCAATTACGACACCTTCTATCTGGCCAATAGCATATTCAATATCACTTGCCCGAAACGAAATGATACCAGATATACATCGAGCAGTAATCTGACCCAGCAACATCCATAAATAGAACGCTCTGGAAAGTTCAATATGAGACTCTACAAAATATAAACGCCACAATGTAACAGTGCGCCCATAATATCGATACTTCATTTTAGCCATGTGATCATATGCGTGTTCATGTCTAACCTTAGCATCAGCACATACATATAAGGGGTATTTTTTTCCGATCGGGTAGCTGAAAATAAGATCCTCACAAATAGCCCAACGAGCGTATATCTCTTTATTAATATACTCCCTGAGAATTTCTCTTTTCCAAACTGTCGCCCCTCCACACAGCCATTGGGCTTTTAAATCGGAAGCAACAGGTGAAGTGGCAACATTGTATCCAGAACGAAGCACCTGACCTTGTTGTGGTGAACTCATACCAATAATAGCTCTTATCCATGAATGGCTGTAAGGGTTATTGATAATATTAAATGACACACCAGCAGTATCAGGTTCACACTTGTTCCAGAAAGCTACCATTGCTTCTATCGCCCGCGGCTCCAATACAATGTCATCATCGAGAAAACCGACCAGAGGTGTTCGGTCGTCAATAACTGAAATTCCAATATTTCTCTGACGAATCTGGCCTGGAGGATGGCACTCGTAATATTCCACTGGCAAACTATCGGAAAAGCCCATCACAACATCTTTCACACTCTGCCCGCCATCTACTACGATTAGCCTGCCACATAGCATTGTCTGTGATGCAATACTCTCTAAAACATTTTTAACTTTTTCCGGGCGATCTTTTGTAGGGATTATGAAGGCCACATCCCTGCCTGTATATTTTCGCCTGGTATCGTTCATGAGTCAATATCGTTTGTTATCATGTTGCTCATATTCTATCACGCTTTGTCTGTCAGTCACCTAATTCCAATTTGTTTGTAAGATGCGATTCAATCAGCGACCATCTGGAATGTGCAAGGGAAAAATAATATGGAACGATGATAAGGATATAATTACCTATAATCGTAGTATTCTTTAAGGAAGAGGATAAAAAGTATAAATAATCTAACGGGTTACATACAATAATCTCGGCGGATTGGATAGGCTGGATGAGGATATTACCTCACCACCCTGGAAACACCATATAGAGCCTTCTTTTTATAAATCTAAGAGTATTCAATAAAGGTGTTGGCATGTATTTTAGTAAAGAGTAATATAAAAATTTTAATGGTCTGTGTTTATATACAAGCAATTGCCAATTTCTATGGAAATAGACAAGTTTTTTCTTAAATTCAGCAGGAAAATTCAAACAAGACTCTCTGCGTTCTGTACTAAATTTATTAAATATATCTTCATCGATCAAGCCTTTTTTAAAACAATAATTTCCAAGCTCTGTTCCACGATACGGATAAAAGATGTTTACTCCACTACTTGTAGGATTAATTTTTCTATTTAATTTGATGGTGTCCCAAATAGTATCAACAGTATCTTGTGGAACTCCTATAATATTTGTGACATTTGATGTCATTCCATATTTTTTAAATAAAGAATATGCGTTGACAATCTGTTTTTCACTATAGTTTTTTTTCATTATTTCTTTTCTTATATAGGTATTTCCTGATTCCACACCACAGGTAACATGAACACATCCAGCTAGTTTTAGATATTCCATTATTTCTTCGTTCACTATATTAACACGCAGTTGACAGCATAGAGGCAATCTTATTTCTTTAGCATATTTATTGCAAAATTCTCTCATCCATTTTTTATTTACACCAAATGTATCATCTGAAATAAAAATTTTACTAAAAGAGAATTTCTTTAACAACCGCTTAATCTCTTCAATGGAGCTTTCAGGAGATCTGTATCTTGGTGTATTTATGCGCATATTGTAAGTTTGCGCTTTAGCCTGATTACAGCAAAAACTGCAATTGTAAGGGCATCCCCTAGCAAATAAGAAATGAGCAATTCCATCTCTCTTTACGAATCGATCATATCCATATTTTTCCCTTTCAGGAAATGGGAGCTTTTCTAATTCAGTTTCTAGCGGATACAAACTATTTTTCACTAAAGTGCCATTATTGTTATATGCAAAATTCTTTACATCTTTGTAAGGTATACCATTTGATACCCTATCCAAAAAATCAGAAAATGCATATTCTGCTTCACCTATAAAAATACCGTCTATCATTTCCGTTTCAAGGATACATTCAGGATAAATTGTTGGATGAATACCACCGCAAACCTGTATTATGTTATCATGAAATCTTGCCTTTATTTTTGATGAAATATCTTTTACAAACATAAATTGAGAAGATACACTTGAATATCCGATTACTTTTGGTTTTATCCTTTCAACTGCATCAAATAAGTCATCATAATCTTCAATTTTATTAATAACCTTAATATCATAATTAAACCCTTTATCTCTTGTAATGCTTGCTATTGAAGCTAATCCAAAAGAATAAGCATCGTTATAAGTACCATTAATATTTGTGATAACAAAAAGAATATTCATACGATTTAAATATACCTCCTCATATGGGTATTGTAAGGCTCAACTCCAGCAACAATCCAGGTCGCGTCTTTGCCCATCTCGATGATTTCCTCCCGGACAATCCGACGGCCCAAGGAGTTCAAAGAATACTCTAACCCGCTTTCTTCAAGAAGTTTTAACGGGTCATCCCCATACTCAGCAAAAGTTGATAAGGCTACAAATATTTTTTTGTTCATATATTCAGTATTCTCTCATAGAGTGTTTTTTGTTCAGGATCCTCGCTCAGAATTTTCTCAACCTTACCAATATCATCGGGACGATCCACTCCTACTAAGACGCGATCGTATATGACTCCTTTGATCGGATATCGGTGCCCTATAATACGCAAAAAATCTACGGACTCCGCCACCTCAAGCATCGTAGGCTGAAGCTTGGAATAGGTATGCAGAAAGGACTTTGTAAAGGCAGAAACTCCCGTTTGGCGAAAGAGTGGGCAGTCGTTTTGGACGCGTATATGTGGAACAGGAGACCTTGAAAAATACATAACAAAGCCCTTCTCATCCAGCACAGTTTTTACGATATCCACATCGGATAAATCTTCATCATTATGAATCACTGAAATTAGATTTGTGCATGGCAGCAAATCATCAACAAGCATTGGTTCAACCAGCTTGGCGAGAGCCTCCGGCATAAATAGAGGCTCATCTCCCTGAACCATAACGGCAATATCCAGGTCAATCTCGTGAGCTGCCTCCTCAACTCTGTCCGTACAGCGTTCATGGGTATTCTTGGTCATGACCGTTTTACCGCCAAAACGGATGACGACATCGAAGATCTCTTGGTCGCATGTAGCTACATAGACATCGTCTATGACGTCGGAAAGGCAAACCCTTCTGCGCACATGCTCGATCATGGGCAAATTGAGGATCATAGCTAGCGGTTTACCCGGAAATCTGGATGATCCCATGCGGGCAGGAATAACAGCTACAACTCTTTTTTTCATTTTTCTCCTTCGACTAGTTCTCTGCGTTATGGTTTATTTAAAATGCAACTAATTGATTTCTAATTCCGGAAACTGACGGACCAAATCGTATATTGCCTTTGCCTGTATGAGCAAAGCCTCCAGAAATTTCAAAGGGAGTTGTGTCGTGGCATCGCACAGGGCACTTTGAGGATTGTCGTGCACTTCAATGAACAGAGCGTTAGCACCGGCTCCCATGGCAGCCCTTGTAAGATCAGGAATGAACTCTCTTTGCCCACCACTGGAAGTTCCAAGGCTACCAGGCATTTGAATGCTGTGCGTAGCATCATAACACACGGGGTAACCGGAGTCTCGCATGATTCTAAAGCAACGCATATCGGTTACAAGCATGTTATATCCGAAAAATGTCCCCCGATCCGTCAGGATAATGTTACGATTTCCAGTGGACTCGACCTTAATGGCCGCATTTTTCATATTCCATGGACTTAGAAACTGTCCCTTTTTGATATGAATAGGGAGGCCGGTTTCGCCGGCGGAGACCAGTAAATGTGTTTGACGGCTGAGATAGGCTGGAATCTGTATGAGATCAACAACTTCGGCCACCTCGCTCACCAAGGCAACATTGCTTACATCTGCGGTGACCGGAACATGGAAAGTCTCACGGACTTTTCTCAATATCGCAAGCCCTTTGGTAACACCAATCCCATGGTAACTTTTAATAGAACTTCTGCAATCTTTATCATAACAAGACTTGAAGACGAATTGAATTTTGAGTCTTTTGGTTATTTCCTGAATAGCCTCTGCCATTCGTAGCGAATGTTCTTCTGATTCAATCGCACACGGACCGGCAATCAGAGTCAATGGCTCGTTTTCTCCAACAACAACTTTTTCTACACGTTCCTTTCCAATATGGACGTCTTTTATCATGTCTTCTCCCTATATCAGTGCTTCAAGCAGATCCTGCATATGCACAACTCCCAGAAGCATCTGCTCTTCATTAACCACCGGAATAACCCAAAATCTGTGTTTTTTTAACATATTAAGGCAATCTTCAAGACTTGCCTCAGATGAGATAACTTTTGGGTTTAGAGTCATAATCTTGTTAACTTTCTTCATAAAAAGGTCAGGCAAGGTATCCTGTGTTTTTAGAATGAGTCGTCTGAGATCTCCGTCAGTCACTATTCCTATCAGTTTTCCCTCATCCACAATACAAACCACACCAAGACGCTTGGCATCCATTATCTCCAAGACTTCTCTAAAACAGGCATCCTTATTTGATACTGCATTATTTTCTCCTGACCGCATAATCTCAGTTATTCTTTTCATATTCTATACCTCCTGAGCTAATTTACAAACTCCAAAACCTTAAAACTAATGTTCTAAGATGCCACCTATGTAATTGTCTCAGTGGCGTATCCACTTCGCTCTCCTTGCCATTTCTCGTACGAAAATGAAGGTCTCATTTTATGAAACTTTTTCAACAAACGTGTTTCCCCCTCAATGTCTTGTTCATATCAGTGGCACCCGCTACTCAAAATTGTAAAAAAAATTCATCCAGCTTATATGAAGAGACCAAACGATTTGTCAAGCCTTAAGGGAAACAATATCCAATGAATTTAAGGAAGGAATTTGCTTATGGATTTTTCATTAACTTTATTAAAATACGAACTAATATAGTTTCTTCCTATCTCACTCAAAACAGCATGCTTTTCATCAGGCAGGTTTCGGATTTCTTCCAGAATAGTGTGAAGATCCTTGTTTTTTCCTACGGTCCACTTGAAATCGTTAAATTCGAACAAGGGGTCATAGCTGAGCAAATCACCCCGATCAAAGTGTATTAGAGGCTTCCCCATCATTAAAGCTTCTAATGCCACGGTTGTCCCCCAGTAGAGAATTGCAGAACTCTTCTCTACATCACTGGCCACCGTCCCACCTGAGGAAGTCTCAATATTCCCCTCCGGGTCTATCCTCCTGCCTAGTTTACTTAGAATTTCCGGCAAAGGCATTACCGGATGTGCGCGAATGCGGAAAATGGCATCTGAGCATTTTGGAGCCTGATCAAACACATATTCAAGCAGAGGAAGCACCTCCAGAACACCTTCTAAGGCCACAAGCACAAGAAATCTACTCTGCTCCCCACTCTCCCTATAATTTATATTATAAAGATAGTCATAACGTAAAGCGCACGATGGCCGAATACTATCGTCGGATAACATTCCGTAATGCCGCATAATGCCGGCTGGGACATCACCCGTGGTTAATACAATGGATGGCAAGGGGGAGTATTTTTTTTCTCTCGGGCTGATAAAAACCCCGGCAGCAGCTTGAGGGACAACTGAATGCTGGTAACCAAAAATAGGCGTTTCCGGAAAATGACGTCTCAGTCCTTCGACAAACATACGCTCCCAAGGGTTCCCTTCAAATGTTAACGCACAGGCGTAAAGCCGATAAGTCCGGACAATTTGCTCAGCAGCAAACAAATGTAAATATTGATAAAGCTTAATCCTCCAACCACCTGATGAAAGGCACTCTTTTACCAGGCCTGAAATTTCGTTTCCAAGAAAAGACAATTTGGTCACCATCCGAAACGGTTTGGTAATACAACTCCACCATATATGCAGAAGCGCCTTAAGGACATCAGAATACCTCAAAAACGCTTCCAACGGAACAACCTGTTGTCCTTTAAGAGACTTCATCCGTTGATAACATTCATTCCTATTTTCTGCGCCAACAGCTACAGTAAGAATGTCAACCTTATCCCCTATCGACCTTTTGAGGAATTCCGACAGTTTTCCAAAAAAAGGGTCATGAAAGAGACCATCTTTGGAAAATGAGCCAGGATATACAAAACTCTTTATTAAATAAATCGGCTTATTTTTTTCTTTCTTCCTATGCATTAGTCCGAAGCAACGTCTTGTTTCCCAAATGCGAAAGAGAGAAGAAAAACCCCCCATAAGAACACTCATCCATGTTTTAGCCTTGCCTCGATATCGAGCAAGGTACTTTGAAATAGGCGATGATAGAATCTTCAAGTCCCACTCACAAATCTTGGCTGAGTTTTCCAGGGAAAGCACTACCGGCCAGGGCGGATGGATAAGAACTAACAATTGTCTTTGTCCAGATACCTTGTCTATAGCATCATGGCAACGTACAAGCGCATCTAGAAGCCCAAATAGAGGAGAAGTAAAACGATTTTTTGAAGCCAGATCGGTAGCCCACCATTGCAGCTCATGACCGTTTTGATCTGCCAGTACATCCATTATATCAATATAATCACGCAGAAATTTGTCGCGCCGTTCTTTAGAAATAGGGCATGGAAGAAACGCCTTTATACCAAGATCTTCCAAAAACTTGATAACCATTAGGGTAGTAGAAGTCGGAAAGGCCAAATAACGTCCATTGCCAAGCAAGTGACGCGGCTGAGTGCTCAAGAAATGCCGTGCACGTGATAGACTATGTATAATCACAATAGAACTCATCAGCGATCTCATTAACTCAAGATTGAGAATTTCCCAATAGCGAGGAGCGTATCTTTAGGTCTAAAAAAATGTTCTTCATTAGCAGCCTGTTGTTAATGGAAGATTTAGATTAAATTCTGGAAAGGTTTTTTTATAATTCCACGCTCGCGAAGTCGTTCCATAAGATCGAGAGCACTGCTTTCAACCGATTTCTCATCTGTATTAATGATAATATCTGGATTTTCCGGCGCCAAGTATTCATCATTATAACCGATAACGGTGTTTATTTCTTTATTTGCCGCTTTTTCGTAGAGGCCCTTAGTGTCCCTTTGCATACATTTTTTGATGCTACATTCAAGATAAATAAGTATTAAATTTTTCACATTCCGTATCACATAATCCCGTGCATCCTGGTTAGCAGTTAAAGCGGAAATAATTACGTTTAGGCCGGCATCAATGGCCTTGTTTGAAAGATGAACAATCGTCTTGACAACCTTCAGCCGGTCCGCTTTTTCGAAGCCAAGACTCAGACCAAAGAAATCTCGCACCTCATCGCCATCATAATGAATAGCCAGTGTATCATTTTCCCGTAACTTTGATAGAATGATATTGGCTAAAGTCGTTTTACCGCTCGCTGTGGGACCCATTATCCAAAAAACATTATTACCGTTGTTATACACCCGGCACATAGTTATTAACCTATAGTTAGTTCTTCTTAAAAACTGTTGATATTGCCTATTTTTGTCAACTCTCTAGTAATTCTGTAATACTGGTATTTGATGTCCACTTTTCTGTTTGGCTTATGAGCTTTTTAATCATCTTTGCAGCTTTTACAGGATATTTTCCTATGGCGGTTTCAGCGGCTAGAACCAATCCATTTGCACCCATTAACAATGTACTTACCACATCATTAATTTCCGCCCTTGTGGGCTCCGGCACTTTTACCATTGACTCGAGGAGATTTGTGGCAACATATACAGGCACTTTTTTTGATCTTGCCATTGCAATTATTCTCCTTTGTAGAAATGGAATCTTCTCAAGATTAATCTCTCTGGATAAATCACCTCGGTCAATAAGAATTTCGTCACTTGCATCTATTATATCATTGAGGTTAAGAACACCTTTCTTGCTCTCAATTTTTGAAATGATGGTCGCATCTCTTCCTGCGAGTTCACGCATCGTTTTGACGTCTTCACTTGATCCGGCAAAAGACAAAGCAAAATATTTGATCCCCATTTCTTTCGCAATCGTGATTGCCTTCTTATCTTTGGAAGTAATCGCTTCCATATCAATTTCCCTGTTCAGGGTGGCAGCCTTGTTACTACCAACCTTCCCCCCATGTTCTACCTTAGCCTTACAGTATTTCATGTGTTTCTCAATGATCTTGATGCGAGTTGAATTGAAGTCAATACTCATCTCGTCACCCACAGTTAGCTGCTCGGCTATATTAGGAGGTGTAAAAGATAGATTCTTTGAATCCCCCAGAATTTCATTGAAATGGATTTTTATTGCGTCATCCTTATGAAGGAATATTTTTCCATTGGTCACCGATTGATTCCGAATCTGTGCTCCCTCGGAATCCAAGCAGATAGGAATTTCGGTGTAGCTTTGAATTTTGCTTATGATATCCGCTAATGAATCGATTGGTGTATGTGATAGATTAATGCGAAAAAGATATAAATATTCATTCTCAATCTGCGAGATAATATCCTGCCGCAATGAACTCGGCCCCAACGTGGCTAATATTCTACAATTCATATCCACAATAAATCCCTTTCTGTCTTACGATGTTACTCCATTCTGGCTTCAAAGAATCGTTTTACTTCCACAACAGAACTCATCAGCAATCCCATTAGCTCAAGATTGAGAATTTCCCAATAGCGAACGTGTCTTTAAGTTGAAAAGCATATCCTTCACGAGCATCCAGTTTTTCATAGTAATCACTCTTATTTTTACACCGATCAAGACATAAATCATAACAGCAATTATCTTCACACCCAAAAGCACCGAGTATGCGGCATTCATGTCCCTCAATAATATAATAAGGATTGAAAATCCAAAAAAGGTCAAGAAGATGTATGCCAGATTTCCATACTCCCACCTGATTCGGTAGTAGTGCTGCGAAATAGCAAAGGAAATCGAACAGGAGATCACTCCTGCGGTAAGCGTAGCCCAGGCAGCGCCAATGGCTCCCCATTTTATAATGAACGGGATATTTATCGCAATGTTGAGAGTAATATTTACCAGAGTAAGAGCAGAGGTCATCCATGTTTTCTTTGCAAAGATAAGCTGAGGCTGTTTTCCGAAAAAATACGACCCATATAGCATAGATAAAACTGTAACTATATCTATGGCTTCATGATACGAGCTTGGAGTCAAAATTGTAATAACCTCTTGAGAAAATAAGGAAATCATCAGCGCAACCAAAATTGATATATAAAAAAACGGAGTAAGGTACGGTCCCACTGCTTCACCGCCCTTATCCCCAAGATCAAACATTTTTTTATATACCTGCGGCGCATAGACGTTTTCCAACGCCGTCATATAACTAAATGTAACATATGCTACTTTCTGACCAATACTATATATTCCGACCCCCCCGACTGAGGCCAACAAACCGATCATGTATTTATCAAATTGTGAGCCTATAACACCCAAAAATATCCTGGGTGTTAAGGGATAACTTATTTTCAGCGACTCAACAAATATCGGTTTGCTAAATGTAATGGAAAAAATATTTGTAAATTTATAAGTTAATATAGCAAAAACTAAGGTTCCAGAGCACAACTGCGCATATACAATTCCAATAACACCGATACGCAGATAAACTACCAGATAAAGAGAAATGATAATGGCAATAAGACTACCTGTGATTGTATAAACAACAAACTTTTTTGCTGATTCGGAGTTTTTAAAATAAGCCAAGTAGTAATAGCTCACGCTACTGAAAAACTGTGCACAAAACGCCCAGAACATAATGTTCGCATGTTCAGCAGATCCTATAATGAGCTTTGAGAGAGTTCCCTTGAATAAATAAGTCAAACCAGCGAGAAAAAGAAAATTCAACATTACAAAGAGGAGAGTGGAATATAATAATTTCGCCGTTTCTACGCGATTATCTCGATATTGAAAATAGTTTCGGTCGTAAGACACGGTCATTCCGAAATTTGCCAAACCGGTCACAAAAATTGCATATACCTGAGCTAACGCCAAAACCCCGTAATCTTCCCTGGTAAGGATTCTGGTAAATATCGGCAATGTAATAAAAGGGAGTAGATTACTAATTATGATGGGCAATAGATAGATAAAACTGTTTTTTATCTGCTGTTCTTTAGTTGCCACTATTAAGATATTTCTTTATTAATGATTATTCTTTTCAGCGCAGATTAACTTTCGAAATCTTGTTAAAGCTAATCCATCAAGTTGGTATTCAATCTTGGATTTAATATTTTTGTTCAAATATTCATCATATTCATCATCATTAATTTCATATAAAAGATATTCAATTCTTTTTTTCAAATCATGGTATCCATGAATCACTAATTGTGGAATTTTATCATATGCAAGCCCCCTATGCTTATCACCTGATTCATACCAGAAGGCTTTTTTTCTTGCTCCAAGGGCTTCAACCGTGGGCGAAGACATACAATGCGTGATAACGAGGTCGCTAATCGCCATAATTTTAGGAAGATCACCTGCGTGGCCCGCCCAATACACTCTTTCATGAGTCTTAAGACTTTCCCACAGGCCGATAATTATTTTTCCTTTTTCAGGTGAAGACCATTGTCTTAAAGGTGAGATAAAAAAATCCTCATTCTTGGAAGGTTTAACTATCATTAAAAGTTCTTCTCGCTCATCGAGCAATCTAAGCATATCTTGATAGGATGCTATTGCGTCATCATAAGAAGTAAATACATTGTCATCATCGACAAAAGTTGTATCAAGGTAAACGACAATTTTCATATTATTGGCAAAATGCCTATGATAATACTGGATAATGAATTCCTTCTTATTAATTTTTCCCATTTCCTCTCGAACCATCTCAGAATAAATATTGCCTATGATATGATAATTGCGGATTTTCTGATGATGCAGTCTATAATACTTAACAACATCCCGGTTTACCGCCAGAAAGTGATCACTATTAAGAAAAGCCCAAAGGATATGTCTGCAATCATTAAAATCATTGTCCCTAGAATAAAGCAATCCTCCGCCAATGAATGAAGAATAATTCCAGGTTGCCCCACCATGTTTTGCGACAAGAATATTGATCAATATTTGGGCAACTCCCTCTTGATTTGTATACACATAATTTTCAGCGGAAATTTGATTAAAAATTATATTCCATTTAATAAAAATGTTCATCCCATATACGAAGCAAATTAAAAATGGCACGTGAGAAGTGCTTGCAAATAGCATTTTTACTAGGCTCATAAAAGTAAGGCGTAATAACTTGCCCGACAAATGAAATTTTGTCATCTGATGAATATTAAAATTATTTTTTGTGTTCAAAAAATAATATCCCTTTTCTTTCTGCTCAGCCAACCAATCTTTATCAACTGCATAGTTGAGAATAAAAATCGTATTTTTTTTATTAATCTCTTCATAATCTAATAGAAAATCAAAGCTTCTTTTGCCATTGAACTTAATCTGAAATATTTGATCTATGGGAATGGCATACTTAAAGTGGGCTTTCGATGAAGATTTCGCTGCACACAATCTTGCTAAGAACAACAATGCTATCTTTGGGAAAATATAAAACAATGCCACCAAACGCCATTTAAGTTTATCGTAACTTTCGACAAAGGGGAAAATATATGAAAACCACTTATTTATTTTTATTTTTCTTAGTGGCCTCATATTATAATTACCGTAATCTTTAATTATTTTCCCATAAAAATTGTAATTATGAGGAACAAAGAATATATCAAAAGAATCTTTTTGTTCTTTCTCCTCATCGCTTAGATATTGGTTTATATAAATATGTTTAAATACCTCATTTAATAATATTTTTTTGAAAGCTAAGTCCGTTTCTGTAGTTTTATAAAGATCGGATAATATCCGTATTATCTTTTCATTTTTAAGGTGGTTGTAAATGACTTCTGTTTGATCAATTGCGAGTCCATGTTCTTTTGTACTGGATTTAATATAAATCCGTATAACCTTTTCTCTATTTATAAGAGATCGTAATAATTTGGATTTTTTCATATTATATGTAAAATCAAATACATATATATCATATCCTCTCCATAAATAATAGAATAAGAGAGGATAATGGATAAAAGATACTTTCTCAAAAAAGATTCTTTTGTTTTTCATCTTGCACAAAAAATCCAATTTCATCTGAGGCTAAACATCATCAATACCAGCCTATCAGGCAAAGATTTGCGATTGCGAGAAGGTCATTCATTTTGGCACCGCTGAATTCTCTACCAGCAACGTATTCATCGACAATTGAATTGATATATTCCAAATTAAAATAGCTGCTCTCTAAAATTTCCTCATAAGGACGGTTTTTGAGGATTTCCTGCAAATAAAATTTTAAGGCCGAGCCAAACAAAAACTCGCTCGTATGGCTAAACTGTGGATTCACATCATATAGATAGGAATGAGGTCCAGTTTGCAGATGAAGGGGATAATCAACCGCATTCTGCAACATCCACTTTAGGGGGTACTTTGTTGGCCGGAGTTCAAGCCCACGTCCCCAGTCTTCAGGCATTTTACTCAAGAAGCGATGTAATCGTCCATCCCAGTAAGGAGAAGTAATCGTCTTGCCCATTACATCCAACGCCCCTGCGTTCGTTGACCTCTCTGTGCTTCCCTGCCAAAAATAACTATTGTAAAGATACAGTATGCATGAATAGACTGTTTCGGGTATCAATTTCTCTGCCACTTCTTTTAAGTATATGTTTGCCATTTCATTTTCAAAAGACTCTGCACCACCTTGAGTAACCAGAGAAATGTTCTTAAGTTTGAGGAATGGTATCCTACGATTGCGGTGGAAGAAAGACTCAAGAAATTTTATTTTTTTCTCATATTCATCCATCTTCTTAATATTATAAAACTCAGCTCCGTCCGAACGACTCTTCATGATTTGATACACAAAATCATTTTCTATATCACCTTCGAGTATTCGCTTAAAAAAGCTTGGCCCGAAAAGATAAGAGGCCATTTTATCGCTGTATTCTCGAAATCCGATGTCAGGATGTTCGAGAATCGTGGCAAACTGGGCAAAACCTAAATTATGAACCCCATCGCTGACAGCACCGACAAAGACCGCATCATCGCTATTTCCATTGTCAGCGACATATTTTGCCAAATGATAAAAATTATAAGCCGAATAAGCATATAGATGCTGATCTCTTAAGAGAGGAATCGTCTGCTTCCATGACTCGACGGATTTTTGCCCTGTAAAGTCGAAATCCACCTGATCAATTCGTACTCCAAAATACTCAGCAATTTTATGTGCTCTATCCAGCTCGAATTGATTGATGACTCCGGCGCGTTCTGAGTATTTCATCCGTCCTACAACACACCGCACCTTTTCTGGCCCATACTTTTCTACGAGAAGAGCAAGTATAGAACTTGAATCAAATCCACTGGACATAAATATCCAGTTACAATGTGATGAAGCGCGAATTTCAACAGCGCTCCTCATAATCTCAACATATTCATTGTGTTCTTTAATTCCAAAAGATCCTGTCTTAAGTGGCTCAAATGGTTTTTTCTCTACGGTCAAGCTCCCTAACGAAAAATGTAATCGTTCCCCAACACCAAGACGATAAACATCTCTATAAATCGTGTGCTTTTTAGGTGCATAATACCCATATATGGTAAGCAAATTTACAAGAACATTCTGGGAATAACGGATTGTATCAATTGTTTTTATGACAGCCTTTAAGTTTGTGGAAGCAATAATTCCATCATTTATTTTTCTATAGAAAAGTTCTTTCCTGTTAAATTCATCGCCAAAGATGGCGATTTCGCCATTCCTGATCAACAATCCTACAAAATTACCCTCAATTTTATCAATTGCCTGATCGATGGAATAATTACTAAAAAAATTTACAATATCCCTTTCGTGTGTCTTGAGATCAATGGAAATATAAGTACCATTCGGCATGCATATAGCGTAAACCTCCCCCCAAAGAAAAAGAATGGACTCATCCGCCAGTATAAATTTTTCATAGTCTTCTTTACTGAAAACGAAAACATTCCTGGACTGATAGACCGGACTTTCCTCTGTCGTGATATTACCGTTGCAATTGACGCAAATAATCATTTTTCCCCTTCAGAAACAGACTGATTTTCAGATAAATTGAGATTCGATTCTTTCATACAATTCCAAAAGCTTGGATGCATTTTTATTCCAATCAGCTGATCTCTCAATGATATTACGATTCGTCTGCCTTATGCTTTCTCGTTCCTCGTGCGACATTATTGAAGCTTGATATAAAAATTCAGAAAATGTTTCGAAATCGCCCGGCGGGGCCAACCATCCATTTTGGCCTGGGACAACCCATTCCCTGTTGCCAGCTCCGTCTGTTACGATGACAGGAAGTCCCGTAGCCATCGCCTCTAAGAGTGATACGGATGAACCATCACTGAACGAACAGCTTAAATATACATCCGAAGCCCTGAAGATGTCTGGCAGTTTAGCGTGGGATAATATACCCGGCAGAAAAACGGCATGATCGAGTTCATGCTTTTTGACAAAATTACAAATTGCATTTTCCTGAGAACCGTTTCCCAATAAGACAAGCCTGAGGTTTGAATTTTTCGTATAGGCTTTGTGAAAAGCCCTGAGGAGCACATCCATTCCATATATTGGCTCCCAGTTCCGGGTCGACAAAACAATACAGTTCTCGCTCCACTGTAAAGAATCTTTAAAATTCGAGTTATCCGGACCTGGAGAAAATTCTTTTATATCGACACCCCATGAATACTGAAGGATTGCCTTGCCTGAATAATTTGATATTTCTTTCACCTTGTTTCTAACTGCCGTGCAGTCACAAAAGAGAAAATCCGACCGATCGAGAGTATATTTTGTTATCCAACGCCAGAATTCATTTCTATCAGCATCCAGCAATATATCGGATCCCCAGGACATCACAAGAAAAGGATGAAATCCGCTCATAGCAGTCATGAATCCACAGGATTGAACAGGACCGGCATGAATGAGATCGGGCTTAATTTGTTCGAGAACGGCTGAAAAATCAGGCATTAAACGCAAGCACTCCTCCTGCGTTTTGACTTGTCCGCGCCCACCACTCCATTCTACCACATTAATATTATCCGGCAGTAGACGCGATTCATAATCAATACTGTCATTTTCTAACCGTAAAAAAAATATTTCGTGTCGAGATTGGGCCAGTTTTTGAAGAAAGCGCCTATCGTGGGTCGTATAATCTCTGCTGAAATAGAGGACTCGCATAGATTAATTTACCGTTTCTAAATATGACCATTTAAAATATTCGCCTTCCGGCAAATCAACCATTAACCGCATTCCGATCATCCGATCAACATCATAAGGGGAAATAGCATCTCTCGGTGCCGGTCTTAAAACATCAATCAAGTGTCTGGTAAGAATTGTTCCAATTTTCAGATTTTGTTTCGCGCGCAGACATCGTCTCTGCAGGATCACGGTTTCCTGTTCATTATCTTCCACCCGCTTTTCCTTTCCCCCGAGTGCATCTTCAAGTTCTCGTGTACGTAGCACCATTTCTGCCCATGCCTCAGGTATCATTGAAAAAACATGGTCCGGTCCTTCTCGACTCATGTCGTCAGTGAAATGTTTTTCTATTACCCGCCCCCCCAATGCAACAGCCCCCAATACTGTTACATATCCAAGGGTATGATCCGATAAACCCAATACTACATCTGGGAACTTGTCTTTAAAGGTTTTAAGAACATTTAAATTAATGTATCTGAAGTTTTCCAGGCTCCCCGTATAATTTGTATTACACTGCATCAAAACCAAATTTGGATTGATACATTTTATGATATTTACCGCGTCACGCACTTCATTTATATCCGAAGCTCCCGTAGCTAAAAGAACCGGCTTGCCTTTAGCTGAAATCTTTCGAAGCATTTCCGGCCAAGTAATGTCCCCCGAACCGATCTTATAAGCCGGCACAAATGGTTCTAACATATCCACAGCTTCAAAGTCATAGGGAGAAGAAAAATAATGAATCCCCGTATCTTTACAAAACTCACAGAGTTTTACAGTCCACGAGGAGGGAATGGAAGCATCCTCATAAACTTCGAAGACAGACTTCTTCCACTTAGTCTGATGAGATGCTTGACCACCCAGCGATTCAAATCCCTGTTTGCTGACTATTTTCCTGGCTTCGAAATTTTGAAATTTTACTGCATCTGCCCCGGCTTCCTTTGCCAGACAGATCAATTTTTTGGCCCTATCCAGACTCCCATCGTGATTGGCCGCAATATCTGCTATGAAATAAGTGGGCTCTCCATCTCCAATTGAGCGATCGGCGATATGCATTTTATTCATAATGAAACCTCCTGATTCATCACAATCGCCTTCAGTTGATCAACGTAACCACTATCCAAGAGCTCTCGAAAATGTCTTAATCCTTCTACAACAGTAGGCATTGCATTTTCCAATTCGAGAGTAACCTTCGTAACATTCAGAGAAGTATCTTTGGGACGGCGAGCTCTGAAATTAATAGTATCCGAATTGCTCGGGACTACACGCCTTGAGTTTTCATCAAAGACCCTGCAGATCATTCTGGCAAAATCGAGTTTGCTGCACTTATCGCTTGCTCCGACGTGAAACAGCCCCCGCAAATCAGCTCCTATCATCTTTTCAATAATATGAGCCAGATCATTAACTAACATGGGTGAAAAAAAAACATCCCCGAAGCCAGGAATTTTTCGATCACCGCTTTTCAAACGATTTAGAACCCATTCGGCTAAACTCGATTTTGACCTTGCGTTCCAACCGTAAATATTGGTTCGGAGGATCAGATAATTATCGCAGTATTTTTTTACGGCTTTTTCTCCCTCAAGTTTTGTCTGAGCGTAAACATTTACGGGATTTGTCTCGTCTTTTTCGCTGTAGTTCCCCTTTAGACCATCAAATACAGAATCCGTGGAAATATAAATCATTTTTGCACCTGCCTTGGCACTTGCAAGAGCTAAGTTTGATGTACCTTCAACATTAACACGGAAGGCGTCTCCAGGATACTCCTCGCAATGATCAACTCGAGTTTCAGCAGCACAATGGATTAAAATATCTGGCATAGCGCTCAAGATAGTACTGTTAACTTCTTCACCCGAAGTAATGTCCATGTTCTCCATACAAATACCATCAAAACCTATTTTATTTTGATTATATGTCCCGACAGTATCGAATTTGCCCCTCATGGTCATGACCAGATTACTTCCAAGGAGACCACTCACTCCAGCAATAACGACTTTCATGTAATATCTTTCTCCCACGGCATCGGAAAAACCCGAACATTATCTATATCAATTACTTTCGGGTCCCATTCTCTGCAAAGAACACTATATATTACTTCATCAGAATAGCGTTTCCGATTTGGAAAATAAGCATTCTCACGGAGTACGGCATCCTGACGCATTCCAAGTTTTTTCATTACTTTTATTGAAGCCAAATTATCAACTGTCGAATGTGCCTGCACCTTATGATAGTGGTGGACCGAAAAAAGATAGTCAATAACAGCGCCAACCGAAAGGGTTGCCACACTCCGACCCCATATGCTTTTGTCTCCTATAATATACGATACATCGATCCAATGATTTTCGTTACTCCATGCAGAACATGAAACATTACCAACATGCCGATTATTCAAAAATATGCCCCAGTGAAATCGACAATTCGCAAGACAGTCATTGAGAAATGACTGGATATCCTCTTTTGTAAAATTACGGTTTCTATGTCTTATGCCAAGGTAATGATAAATTTCAGGATCATTGAGCCAATCTACATAAGCTTGGCTGACATCCTCTTGCGCAAGGGGTCGAAGAACTATATTTTTCGTCATCCGATATTCTCCATCAGACCTATGTTGTTAATATGATCAATTGCAACCTTGCGAAGAGTTTCGAAAACATCAGGTTTTTCGTTTATTAAATCGTTATCTTTCCCGTATGAAGCTGTATTAAGCGAATATAGTCCTATGTATATCGGTTCTCTTGAAAGAATCTTATATGCTTTGTCGTCGATCTCGAATTTTAAAAATAATGCGTGGCCATAGCCTCTAACTGCAAGTTCGTAGATTCCTGCGTAAACATATTCACTTATAACACATTCTTTTTGGAGACTGATCCGATCCAGGACGTTTGTACCGTCAAAATCATCTAAGTCCGGTTTTAGACCTGCCAGATTTAAGAGAGTTAAAGGCAGATCAAGATTTGGCGGACATAATCCGTCATAAGAGCATACGGGAACGCCGAGACCACGCATGAATAGAGGGATATTAACTCGAATATCTGTCAGGAAAGGTTCATCGTTTTGATGGGCTTCGCTCATATACGGCATTCGCATACCATGATCTGCTGTCACAACGATAAGGGCTTCTTCTTCGAATTTTCTTTCTACATAATCAAAAATGCAGCCAAGCATCCTGTCGATCTCAGCGAGTCTTAAAGAATATAATTGTTGAGCTTGGTTAGGTATGTCAAAAATTTTCGAAGCCTTTGATGTCATCAACTGTTTAAGATTTGACGACGTGTTTCCACGACGGCATAAATGAAAATATCTCGTTTCGGGGGCAATGTCCCACGAGGGATGGGTATCAGGAAACTGGAAATAGCTGAACGTCCGATCTCCATAATGTGCCTCCATATGACCGATAATTTCCTGTATCCAGACAGCGGGATCATAAGTCTGGTATGAAAATCCCGGAAAATGATACAGGAAGCGATCAAAGCCCCGATTGTGACCAAATGCGGGTGTAACCCGCGACACAACGGACCCACACAAGGTATGATAACCGGCATGTTGAAAATATTCAGGCAATGTTCGACGATTACGATCAAATTCCTGCCAGCGCCATGGATGTGTCATTTTATGACGCGAAACATGCAACCCGGTGAACAGAGTACCAACAGCCGGCAACGTCCATTGCCCGCTTGATATACCCTTTCTTGCACACAAGCCTTGCGAAAAAAAACGATCTATATTAGGCGTCAAGCTATTTTCCCCTGTCATAGGATGTTTTTCATTTACAGTGGCCGTTGACCATGCATCCAGTACGCAAACGACTATATGGCGTATCTCCTTTCTATTCTTTTCCAGAATAGGATTTTTTACGAGCCTCGGCATAGTTATTTCAACCGGTGCATCTGGTTCAACAATCAACGTTTTGTCTTCATCCTCAAGATCCAAGCGCACATCGAACCACCGATCCACCGGTATTTCTCGAATAAGAGTTTCGTGTCCACCAATTTTAAAACGAACTAACTTATCGGGAACCCAATCTCTTGCCGGACTTATTGCAAATTGAATTGACGATTTTCCGTTCCGCTTCTCAATAGGCAATTCGGTTTTTCCTGTTACAACTACAGCGGATCGATAATCATCCAGACGACGAACCACACGTGGGTCTAAATTTGCTTTTCTAAAATAGCTTGTCTCGAAGGGAGGTGCAGGTACCGGGGGGTGGCCTAACCAGAATTTCTGGAGTTTGTCGTAACGATAAAGCCTAATCTTCCGAAACAGATGCTCGCTGAGTATCCACTTTCTAACCCATCTTTTGAAACGCATGTTAATTTTGAAATGCATGTTAAAAGTGCTAAAATTCATGATGACCCTTCCTGAATATTATTATTGCTTATCTTTTCACTGAAAGTGTATTTATGAACTGACAAATCAGTTCTTGAAATGTTCAGATGGAGTATCTTAATGTGGTATACTTAAGTGATTGCATCTTCTACCTGGTCTTTCAGAATATACTTGCATGTCATAACTGTTTCTTCTAATTCCATATTCTTCCTATACCGGCGTCAATCCATCCGTTCAATTCTTTCAATTTTGGATAGGCATCCATATAATCAATAATGTCTGCAACATTAATGTATTCGCCCGGTTTTTTAAGAAATTCATAAACCTCTCGTGCAACGATTAAATCCTCCGGATAATCTACGGTTAAGCGAATATCAGGCCTCTGGACCTTAGACGATTCCGGATGAAGACGTTGAAGATAAAACTTTTTCGGATTTTCGCACATATAAAGCGTGCAGAGCTCACTTCGATGTCGATTCTTTCCTTGATCATGTGCGGATGATTAAATTTGCTTGCATTTTATGTAATCTAAATCCAGCTATTCAATGATGGCGCTGTCTTCGCGATGAGTATATTTAATTAAGCGCCTCATATTAGATGAAACAACAGTTGTAAAATAAAATGCATATTTTTCTAAGTCACCCCAACCTTTTGTCTTATTAGATAATTCTCTATGCTCATTTATATTTCTGACGCATAGCGAAAACCTTCTTGTTTTTTTTAAATTATATCCCGATAAAGGTTTTTTATAATCGTCCTTTGCCCATGTTATTAAATCATAGTTATATGATCTTACAATTTCCTTTTTTACTTCTTCCAGGGGCGAAATTATTACATCTATTGCTAAATCACCAAGCATATCCAGAATGGAGTGAAATTTATCATCTTCATTCTTGTTTCTATTTTTATCATAAATTGAGCGTGCAGATTTTACAAAATCAGAGATAAATAAATGTTTGTATCGGCTACTAGCAATCCTTCCAAGGCGATAAAAACACTGCCTATATACGCTGAATTCATTAATATTACCATTTTTCTTAATAGTTTTTGATACCGCTTCCTCAAGTTCTTCTCTCGTGTCAAAGTATTTTGTTTTCACAGTTGTCATGTATTTGTCGGCGATTTCGTTAAAAAACGGGTAACAATCAGGCCTTTCACATAATTCATCATATAGGTCTAATGGCGTTATCTGATAATTGATACAGTGCATAATGATCTCTTTCAAGAACGCTGCACCATAACATGAAAAAATAAAAAAATTGAACTTATGAAGTCCCCAAAAATCGTTCAGAGATATTCTATTTGACTCGGTCACAACTTCATCTGCGTCAATGACATAACGAGAATTAAGTTTTGTAATATTATTGCCGAGAAGTACATATTTTGTCTTCAAACCGTACTGTTTCCTAGCTCTATCCGTATATAATTCTGCACCCTTTGTTAAATAAAGGGTGCCAACATAAACGCTATCAAAGTTGAGCTTTACGGTTTCCAAGAATACATCCCTGAAAGACTGATATGTTTCTCCTGGTAGTCCAGAAATAAGTTCAGTAGAAACGGATATATTATTGCTATGAGCAAATTTAACCATTTCCTTAACCTTAGAAATCGGCATGTTTTGTCTTTTAACATTTTTCAAAACTTCCTTTGTTAAGGTCTGGAAGCTCATATTCAAAGGCAGCAAAGTCTTCAGTGTCTTCGCCATTCTTCTTACATTTTCAAAAGGGCCTTTTTCTGCGTAATAGACTCTCAATGAACTTGGGTAGCCAGTGGAATTATGTAATTCCCTGATAAACTCGGCCAACTCGACATCTCTTTTCAGAATACCCCAATTTGAATCCGCTATTCTTAAAATTCTGTTAGGGCTGTTGTCTTTAAGAAATAAGATCTCCTCCTTAATATATTCTAAACTATGTTTTCTCAGCTTATTAATATTTCCGCCAATCGTACAGTAGGTGCAATTGTAAGGACATCCCCTTACAGACTCAACTTGAGGGACTAACTGATATCGTTCAAACAATTCAGCATATAAGCCCATTATATAAGGAGAAGGTATAACATCCAGGTCAAGCAAAGGTGAAACCACTTTGCCTGCAAGTAAATTTCCATCAACTAATGTAGTACACCCATCGATAGGCTGGCTTTTTACTTGTAATCGATTTGCGGAATCCATCATTTTTTCTATAATGTTTGAAAAGGGAACCTCCCCATCTCCATGTACAATAATATCGATATCTGCATTATTATTAAGCAGTGTAAAATCATATTTTCTTGCGTATTCATCACAAGGTTTCCTTTTTTTAGAGGTAACGTTATTTGTTGTGTTCTCCCACCCTTTAATAGTTATGTTGAGGCCACCGAGAACAATCAGGGTATCGGGACTGATTTCCCTCACACATTTTAAGGCCGCAAGCGTCAAATTGTCATTCCATGTAAAATATCCTAAGCCAACAATATGTGGCGGCAAATCTGATATAGCATTCATTAAGTCTTCAAATTGTCTGAACAAACGTATTTCAATTTGATTACCATATTTATTTTTGCTGTAGGCTCCAACACTTCCTATACCCAAGGGAATGGTATTCAAGCTAAGTCCAAAACCATTGTGAGCCAATTCTGCAAGATATATAGTAATTTTTTCTCTTTCCATATTCAATCTCCATTTTGATCAATACTAATGGCTGTGCTTTTGCGCAAGAAATTGCTTATCCTTTTCAATCGACTTCTTCGCACCCTCATTTCTTTTAAAACGCCTGTTGATTTCCGCAAGTTCTGGATTTTTTTCAAGAAGGAGAAGAATATCTTTCATCGAAAAATCTGGTTTTACAGGATAAAGTATTTCATATATCCGCCTAACAAATTCCAGATCCTCATATTCATCAACCGTCCACCTGAGATGTGATAAATCTGTATGATACTTATGGCTCTTTATTTTAAACCTTTCCGGATGCATGTAAATAAAAGGGGTAACATGTTCCAGATGGGATGGCAACACGGCTTCCTTCCATACCTGTTCCAGAACTGCAAAGGAGAAAACTTCGGCGTCAAGCCCGTCAGGCAGAGTTGGTTCATAACAATTGCTGGCATAATCACATTTCTGAACGAAGTAAAAATCAATTAATTCGTCTATTAAATGTGGATCAGCCAATGGACAATCACCGGTCAAGCGAACCACATGATCCGATTTGTATAGTCTTGCTGCTTGGTAAAAACGATCTAGGACATTTTCAAGTTCACCTTCAAAAGATTCTATTCCTATCTGCCGGCAGAGATCAACAATTGCTTGATCCGCTGGATCAATGCTGGTGGCGACAACTATTCGGTTAATTTTACTGCTCAGTTTTATCCGCTCTATATGATGTTCCAACATTGGGCGGCCGAGTATCGGCTTTAGCACTTTCCCAGGCAGGCGTGATGATCCCATCCTAGCTTGAAGTATTGCAACAATATTCATCATTTTGGCCATAAATTAGGATTCAAAATAACTTCGTCAATATCATCAAATTTACGTTTAATCATATCAACCAGATTCTGTTGAATGTTTTTTCTCCAACAGGCTATATTGCTCTTTACCTGCTCAGAAGATTCTGCGCCAAAAACCACATGAGCGTTTGGCATCTCTGATTTCACGTAACCCAGCGCTATTTCCTGCTGTGACAATCCAATATTATTTGAAATCGTTTGTATTTCTTTAATTATTGGCCTGACAAATGACATTTTATCCGAAATTTCTTCCGGATTCATTAGTAGCAGCCCCTGAAGAAAAACGCTTCTGATGTAAATCTGTTTTTTCTTTTCATCTGATAGCTTAAATACGCCTGTATTTTCAAATCTTCTATCCACGATATTGGTCGGAAGTTGAACCATACTGATACCTTCGGTGTTTAAAGCCTGTATAGCTTTATCTGGTGAATAGACGGAGATACCTATTTTTTCAACTCTACCGGACAAAATAAAGGCATGAAGAATTTTCGCTAAACCTTTATTCCATAAGGAAAGCATTTCCTCCCTGTGCAGCATAATACCATAAAGACTTCGGACCCTAAGCCTTTCGAGAGATTCATCCAAGGCTCTCGACATATCTGAAGCGTTCAGATGATCCAAATTCGGATGGAATTTAGTTATGATTTTTGCTTCGCTTGATATGCCCAATTCGTAAAGAGCCTTCCCCAAAACCTTTTCGCTGTCCCCATATGCCTGAGCTGTATCAAATTCCCTAATCCCATTTTTCCAAGCTTCACGGATTATAGTAATTGCAACAGCCTGGTCAGGTTGCCCTACCTTGTTGGCTAAGCCATAGGGAAGACCAAGTTGCGCTGTGCCTAAGACAAGATGAGGAAAGAACATAGTGTTAAGTTTTAAGTGATTAAGTTTTAAGTGATTAAGTTTTAAGTGATTAAGTTTTAAGGCAAGAGGAAGAGAGCCAAAGACATCCAGCCTTGGAAGCAAAAAGATGCTTCCGCACAGAAATCTGCGGTAAGCCGTGAAAGATCATGGAACCAGTACTCAATGTTCAAGTTGTGACCGTGCAACTCCAACTTCAACCCCCATCAGCCTGGAAAAGATCTTCGGGGCCATCTGTTTCACCTTCACATAAAGCACCCTGCCGCCTTCACCTTCAATTTCCTTTGCCATTCTTGAGTTGAAATCCGCCAGTTCTGCATCAAATTCTGGCAGGAACACAACTACCGCTTCTTCTGTCAGCAGGTCGTCCATCTCGGGATGTTCCAAAACATATTTGCTGAACTCCATACTTAATTCGGAATTCCTGGTAAAGAACTCGTTTTCTCGTGTCTCCATGCTAACCTCCTACCATGAAATGCTGTTTGTACATTTTCCAATTAGATTTGATATCGTATTCAGCAAATGTCAGGGCCTCGCTGTAGTCTTCGGCAAGAATAGGCGTCTTTTGTTTTTCGCCCTTTTTATCCAAAAGATCCCGATGAGCAAAGCCATGCCTTGTATCATATCTTACGACTGGAAGCCATTTTTCTTCCACCTTTGTCTCATATTGTACGACAAAACTGAGAACGTCTTTTCTAAATCGTACATGGTGGTGGCGGTATCTGTCCTCTCGCGTCAGCATTACTGTAAACTTAACTTCCTTCATCACAAATCCCGTTTATCATTTGCAAATATGACTTGCAACACGCTTTCAGACTAATTTCCATTTTTTGACCCTCAGCCTACCGGAAGAAAGCATAGTTTTTAGTTTTAAGTGATTAAGTTTTAAGTGAAGAGGCAAGAGCTTGGAGCATAGCTGCTATCCTTCGGCGACCTTGCGGTTGTCAGAAGTAATTCCATCCAGATACCACCACCAATGAGATGGAAGAATATGTGCTCTTCTCCGCATTTCTGCCAGATTCGCAACTTCTGAGATACATTCTATTAGAGAATCTGCCATTTGCAGCAACTGGCGGTCCAATCTTTCCAGACGCGCCCTGTCCTGCTCATCAAGAAGAGGCTCCCTTGATGCAAGACGACTACGAACATCCAGAATTTCAAGCGCTTCAAAGCCGCTCACATCTAAGTGATCAATAGCCCCGGAAATAAAATCCATCAAATCTTTGCTTTTTTTGTCCATTGCAAAATCGCCTTAAGGGCATCAACAAGGGTTACCCACTCCTCGTCAGATAAAACATTTTCAATAATTTTGATTATAAAAGTTTTCTCTGGCATCGGTTTGATTTTTTTATCAGTTTTTATGATAACATGTTATGCAAGTCTTTTAAAGCCGATACTGGAAGGTTCTCCAATGAGTTTTTTATCGATATCGTTGTGCTCAATTGAGCGCGCTATTTTTTCAAATGATTTATCAACTCCTTCAAGATAGCTTCTTACATGGTCTTCTGTATGGGCATACATGGCATAGTAAAGATTCGATGCCAGAAAGCCCTGTTCCAGCATAAGCTGAATAAAATA
>Ga0180015_1000081_pt1 | contig 26186 bp, 28 predicted proteins | sample KR13_S2_MetaG_FD_116508 | JGI IMG/M metagenome (GOLD analysis project Ga0180015, IMG submission 116508) | Groundwater microbial communities from the Olkiluoto Island deep subsurface site, Finland - KR13_S2_MetaG | ecosystem: Environmental > Aquatic > Deep subsurface > Groundwater | place...
AAACTGGAATTAGGATTGCACAACCTTATTGCCGCTGATATACAATAACGGCCTGCTGAAATTATTTTTAGCCGGAAATATTTATGATTCGGAATTCATTGATCCTGCGCAACGTGACGTTTTCGCCGGCGCTGTTTTGCGCGCCAATGTCGGAAATCACGCATAGCGCGTTTCGCCGGTTGCTGGCGGACTTCGGCGGCTACGGTGCATTGTTCACTGAAATGCTGTCGGCCCGGGCCCTCCTGAAGGAGGACCCCGCCACATCGCCGTATGTCAAAAAGCGGCCCGAAGAGGGCCGGGTGATTTATCAAATCCTGGTCAACGGGTCGGAACCGCTGGCGGCGATTGCGGATCGGCTGATGGCCTTCGGCGCGGATGGGATTGACGTGAATGGCGCGTGCCCGTCGCCGTCAATCAAAGCCCTGCGAGCCGGCGCCTTCCTGTTTGAGGATGAAGAGCGGCTGGCGCAGGTCTTGCGGACGCTCCGCCGCTGTTATCCCGGCCCGCTGACCGTGAAAATCCGGCTGGGCCGTCAGCGGCCCGATTGGCAGGCCCAGTTGTCGCGACGGCTGAAACTGATGGAAGACTGCGGCGTTGACGCCCTCACCCTGCACCCACGGTTCCAGGAGGAAAAACTGAAACGCTCCGCCCGCCACGATTTATTTCCCTGGGTGGCCGCGCAGACTCGTCTGCCGGTGATCGCCAACGGGGATATCACTGGCGCCGCAATCCTCCAGGCCAACCCCGGTTATTTCGAACCGACGGCAGGGATCATGCTGGGCCGCATCGCCGCGGTCCAGCCATGGGTCTTCGCCCAATGGCATCAATCCGAGCCGGTGGATTATGCGGAGGTGTGGACCCGCTTATTCCGTTACGCGTGCGAGGACTTTACCCCTCAGAAAGCCGTTTTCCGGATAAAAATATTCACCGCGTATTATGCGCGGAATTTTTCCTTTGGTCATACCCTGTTCACCCAGGTCCATAACGCGAAAACCCTGGAAACGATTTACGACACCGCCCGGCGGTTTTTAAGCGCCGCACCGCAGTTGGTACCCGCGCCCTCCACGTCCGGCGTATAGGGGAGAACTTGACTATGTTTTCCTTTCCGAATCGGCAATTATCATTATGACCAACGCATGATAAAAACCGACCAACGGGGCGGTACGCAGTACGCCCCCATGGCTTTCACGGAGCAAGGCGTCGCAATGCTCTCCAGCGTTCTGAACAGTCGCCAAGCCATTGAGGTGAACATCGCCATCATGCGCGCGTTTGTGCGCCTGCGCAAATCCCTCGCCTCGCAGGTAAAACTGGCAAAGCGCTTGCGCCAGCTCGACCAGGAGGGCGCCTCCCATGGCAAATCCATCGGTACGCTGTTCGACGCCATGCAGCAACTGACCAGCGAGCGTCCGCGAACACAGGGCCAGGTATCGAATCGCACGGAAGCGGCGGATGCGAGGACAGGTATGATCTGCCAAGTGTAGAGATGGAAGAACCCTGATCGCTGGGTGCCCGGCGCGGAAGTTACTACGTGCTTATATGATTTGCCCCCGGCAAAATCACACCATTGCGGCCCAGATCACCTCGGAATGCGTAATTAAGTCTTGGCGGGCGGGCTTGATCTCTGGAGCGGCTTCGCGGAGGAGGGCCGCCAAATAGAAACGGAAGGCCGTGCCCGGTCCCTGCCAGCGCTGACTGTTGCGGGTCGGGACGCAGCCCGGAAAAATCAGGACCGTATCCTTACTTGTCACAATCCCAACTCCCAAGATACGCATTGCCCGTTCAAACTGCGTTAAGGGCCGTGTCTGGCCAGCAAGTTGGTCGGCCGCGCGCGGTCCGCGCCCCTCAAACCAATCGTGTTCCGATCCATCCATCTGTATTAGTTCCCCCTCCGACGAGCTATATAAGCCCATTCTCGGGGGGCGGAACCCGAGCTAACGCAACAACATACCAACAACAAAAAGAGGACATTTCTAATGAGTCTTGACAAAGCCCCAAACATGACTTGACAATTGACATCCTGTGATTGATGCTAAAAATTTAAATGCGATATCAGCCGCCAGGCGAATGCAATTCGCCAGCAAGGAGTATGACTTTTGATGCTGACAGGATTTGATCTATTATTGCTGATCCTTTATGGATTACTCATGTTAGTGCTCACCATTTACGCAGCCCACGCGTACTTAATGCTCTACCTGTATCGCAAAAACAGCGCCCGCTTCGTCAAACACATTCTTCCCATAGCAGACTGGCCGCGCATAACGGTTCAACTACCTATCTATAACGAGCGCTACGTCGTCGAACGGCTGATCCAGGCCGCCTGTGCGCTCGAATACCCCCGGGACCGGCTGGAAATCCAAGTACTGGATGATTCCAACGACGAGACCCGGCAGATCGCTTTGAAATGGGTGGCCATCAACGAGGCCCGAGGCATTAATATTCGGCACATCCATCGAGTGAACCGGACAGGATTCAAGGCCGGCGCCCTCCGGGCCGGACTGGAAACTGCCCAGGGGGAATACCTGGCAATTCTAGACGCCGACTTTGTCCCGGCCCCGGATTTCCTGAAAAAACTGATCCCCTATTTTTCCGCTGATAATATCGGCGTGGTCCAGGCACGCTGGGGCCATCTCAATGGGGATTATTCCCTGCTGACCCGCGGCCAGACCATCGGGCTGGATGCCCATTTTGTGTTGGAGCACGGCGCGCGCAACTCGTCAGGCCTTTTCATCAACTTCAACGGCACGGCGGGCATCTGGCGAAAATCGGCCATTCTCAGCGCCGGCAACTGGCAGGACGACACGCTGACGGAAGACATCGACATCTCCTATCGGGCCCAGCTCGCCGGCTGGAAATTCATTTATGTGAACGATGTGGTTTGCCCGGCGGAGGTGCCCGCCGAGGTATACGGCCTGAAGAACCAGCAATACCGCTGGGCCAAAGGCGCCATCCAGACGGCTAGAAAGCTTCTGCCGATCATCTGGCGCAACCGGGCGATCCCGTGGCTGGTCAAGTTCGAGGCCACCGTGCACCTGACCAACCACCTTGTGTTCCCGATTCTGCTGTTCGTCGCCCTGTTGTCATTCCCGCTCCTCTCGATCCGGATTCAATACCACGAAACACGGCTGATCTTCCTGTCGTTTCTCATCTGCATAATTAACGCGTTCAGCTATCCCATGTTTTATATCTATGCCCAGCGGGAGATCTACGCAGACTGGAAGCGGCGCATACTGTTTCTGCCGGTCCTGCTGGCGGGCGCCATGGGACTTTCGGTGATCAACAGCCGCGCCGTGTTCAGCGCCCTGATCGGGCGCAAAAGCGCATTCAACCGGACACCCAAATTCAACCTCGGCGCCACGAAAGAGCATTCCTGGAAAGGCAAGCAATATCGGAGCCGGTTCAACGGCACGGTGCTGGTGGAACTCGTGTTAATCGTCTATCTCTCACTGGCGCTGATTTACGCGATCAACAACCTTCAGTACACGGCCATTCCCTTCATCCTGATTTACTGGCTCGGCTTTATGTTCATTGGTATGCTCTCCCTGGCGCACGCCATTAAACCATGATTTACTGACGGCAGGTGAGCGCAAAAGCAACAACTGCGGGGTGACTGATATGGTTCAAACCATCATTATGCCGAAACTGGGCCAGACCGTGGAGGAATCCACGGTCGTCAAGTGGCACAAGCAGGTGGGCGACAAAGTTATCAAGGGCGACATTCTGTTCGAGATCGAAACAGATAAGGCTGTCCTTGAAATCGAAAGTTTCTTTGAAGGGACGCTCCTTAAAATCATTGTTCCGGAGGGCATGACCGTCCCCGTGACGGCCCCGGTCGCTTTTATCGGCGAACCGGGCGAGCCGATCCCCGCAGTGCCTGCCATTCCCAAAACCAACCCCGCCGAAGCACCTGCGCCCGGCCAATCCGTTACGACAACGCACCCCGCGGCTCAAGTCCCGATACAGGTTCCACGGTCAGAACTGCCGGCGGTCTCGGCAACATCTCCGATGCCTCAAAACAAACCCATTTCCCCAAGAGCCCGGAGACTCCTCAAAGATCACCCTATCAATCCCGATCCAATCCCCGGCACCGGCCCCGGCGGACGCGTCACCGAAAAGGACGTCTTGGCCTACTTGGAAGCCCAGGGCTATTACCGAATCCGCATCACACCGGCGGCCAAAGCGTTCGCGCTCAAGGAAAAGATTGATATCCTCCGCCTGAACCGTTTACCCGCCAATGGCGATCGGAAAACCGATGACCGCGTCACCATTGAGATGATCGAACAGGCTGTCGCTGAAAAGCCGAAGGAGATGAGCAAAATCCGGCAGATCATCGCCCGGCGCCTGACCCAAAGCTTCACGAGCGTTCCCCATTTTTACGTGAGCGTATCCGCGGACATGACCGATCTGCTGAATTTCCGCAAGGAACTGAAAAAGGCCGGCAAATTCTATTCGGTCACCGATTTCATCATGAAATCGGCGGCGCTTGCTCTGAAAAAATTCCCGGCTGTCAACAGCTCAACCGATGGTCGCACCATCCGCTGGCACAGCCGGGTACAACTGGGTATGGCCGTGGACGTGAAAGAAGGTCTGGTCGTACCCGTAATCCGCGATGCCGACATTATCAGCCTGGACGAACTCCACGCCCGCAGTGCCAGTCTGGTCCAGAAGGCCCGCGACAATAAGCTTCTCCCGGACGAAATGACGGGGAGCACCTTTACCATTTCCAATATGGGCATGCTCGACGTGGACCATTTCACCGCCATCATCAATCCCGGCGAGAGCGCCATCCTGGCGATCTCCAGCATCCGGGAGACCCCGGTGGTCCGCAAGGGACAAATCGTCATCCGTTCCATCATGGCCCTGACCGTGTCTTCGGACCATCGCATCGTGGATGGCGCCATGGCCGCGCGCTTTGTCAACCATATCAAATCCCAGATCGAGGACATTCAATTATGGAAAAGTATGACGTTGTCGTAATCGGCGCAGGCCCCGGCGGATATCCCGCGGCCATCCGGTCAGCCCAACGGGGCGCCTCCGTGGCCGTGATCGAAAAGGAAGCTTTGGGAGGCACCTGCCTGAACTGGGGATGCATTCCCACTAAAACGCTGATCGCGACTTCCTCGCTGTTCTGGACCATGGGCCACGCCTCCCGTTTCGGACTGAACGCCGAGAACGTCGCCTTCGACTACAAGGCCATGCTCCAGAACAAAAACCAGGTGGTTGAAAAATTGCGAACCGGGATTGCCATGCTGATTAAGGGCAACGGCATCGCCCTTCATGAAGGCGCCGCTTCTTTCATCGACCGCAACCGTATCGCCGTGAAGCGTGCCGGCGGCGAGGAAACGCTTCTCGCAAGCGCCCATACGATCATTGCCACCGGCGCCTATTCGGACCTGCCGGCTTTTCTGCCCAAGAGCATGCGCATCATGGACAGCCGGGCATTCCTGGATCTGGCGCAACTTCCGCAAAGCCTGATCGTCATGGGCGGCGGTATCATCGGATGTGAACTGGCCTGTCTGTCCGCCCAGCTGGGCGTGAACGTCACCGTCGTGGAACTCATGGAGGATATCCTGGCCATGCTGGATCCCGACCTGCGCACCGTTGTCCGCCAACACATGGAAAAACAGTTAAAGATCCGCATCCTGGCTGGCCATCCTGCGGAATCGGTGACCGCCGGCGAATCCGGGGTAAAGCTTCAGATCGGCGGCCAGACTGTCGAGGCCGACCTGCTTCTGGCGGCCATGGGACGCCGCCCGATGACTCAGGGTCTGGCGCTCGACAAGGCCGGCGTGACTCCAAACCCCAAGGGGTTTATTCCCGTGGATGAATTCGGCCAGACACGGGCGGCCAGCCTGTATGCAGTCGGTGATGTCACCGGAGGCCCCCAACTTGCGCACGCGGCAACATCCCAGGGCCTCGCGGCGGCGGACAACGCCCTGGGCCATCGCCAATCCCCGCGAAAAAGCGTTGTCCCATCCTGCATCTTCACGGCGCCGGAAATCGGCGTCGCCGGGCTGTCGGAACAGGAAGCCAAACAGCAAAACCAGACCGTGATTACCGGTAAATTCCCGTTCCTGGCCCTGGGCCGGGCACTGGCCGCCGGTGAAACAGTCGGCTTCGTAAAATGGATTGTGGACCCAGTCACTGACCAACTGCTGGGTGCTCAGGCGGTTGGCGCGCATGCCACCGAACTCATTGCGGAGGCAACAGCGGCCATCCAGGCCGAACTGACGTCCCGGGAAATTGCCCGGACTATCCATGCCCACCCAACCCTGTCGGAAGCCTGGATGGAAGCGGCCCACGCGGTCCACGGGGAATGCATCCACACATCTCCTCGCCGGAAAAAGCCCGAAACCAAAACCGCCTGATACAAATCAACCACGGAACCCTAGAGCACACGGAGAAAAAGCCGGAATCTGCTAATAATCTTTTGTGTCAATATATTATGACAACCTCACGCCCCGAGTTCCAGATCCCCGACACCATGCAGGCAGTTCGCCTGCATGGCAAAGGCCCTGAAAATATCCGCGTGGAGTCTGTGCCGGTTCCCCGGCCCAACGATCACCAAGTCCTGGTCCGCGTGGATGCCGCCGGGGTATGTTCCTCGATTCTCAAACTGGTGGCCCAGGGAAGCGACCACACCTTCATCAACGGATGGGATCTGGCCCAATTCCCCATCATTCTGGGTGACGAAGGCTGTGTCACGGTGGTGCAAGCAGGAAAAGCCGTCGCGGATCGATATCCGGTCGGCCAGCGCTATGCCACCCAGCCGGCGGTGGACCATCCGCCGATCAATTATCGGGAACGTTATCGCCGCAACGGGGAAGGTATGGAGAAAGTGGCCATCGGCTATTCCCTGCCGGGACACCTCGCCGACTACATGCTGATCACGGAGGAAGCCCTGGCCGCGCAATGCCTGGTCCCCCTGCCCTCCGACGCCATTCCCTTTTTCGCCGGCGCTTTATGTGAACCGCTTTCCTGCGTGATTTCGGCCCAGGATCGGCACATCCACCTGCGCCAGGATTCACCCCTGGCACCACGGGTTCCCCATCTCGGCCTGATGAAAGGCGGGATCACCCTGATCATCGGCGCCGGACCGATGGGCCGTCTGCATGCCGAGGCGGCCCTGCGATTCGCTCCGCGCCATCTGATCATCATGGATATCATCGAGGAACGGCTGAAATGGATCCGCAGTGCCCTGACGGACAAGGCGCGGCACGTAAATACCACCTTGCATACTGCCCTTTCCGCCGAAGGCCCGGAGCTGTTAAAGCGGGTCAGTGAGGGCAAGGGTGCGAATGACATTATCGCCGCCGTCGGAGTGCGAAGCGTCCAGATCGAATGCCAGCAGTGGCTGGCCAAAGGCGGCGTGCTGAATCTGTTTGGCGGGCTTAAACGGGGCGAGCATATCCTGGACCTGGATTCGCTCCGGGTCCATTACGATGAAATCCGACTGTGCGGATCCAGCGGCGGCAGTCCCGCTGACGTCGCTGAAGCCCTGCGCATGGTTGCCGCGGGTGAGATTGATCCCGGCCGCCACCTGGACCTGGTCGGGAGCCTGGATCAATTCCCCAAGGCCCTGGAGATGATCAGGAACGCGACCGTGGAGGGCAAAGTCGTGCTGTATCCCCGAATCCGCCAAACGGATCTTCGCCGGGTCGAAAACTGGACCCGCGCCGACGAAACCCGTTTTCTGGAAGAGCGTCACCCCCGCGCTTGAATCGCGAACGAGACTGTCGAAAAACTAAAATTCGCCCTGACACCCGTGAAACCGATCCATCAAACGCGCTGGTCCGAGATCGCCAATCCTGGGGCATCCTCGATGGTCGTTTTTTCTCGCGATCCTCATCCCAACGCGGCTCCTGACTTTTTCGACAGTCTCAACGGTGAGGCTCAGGCGCGAGCCTTGGGCGCGCCGCCTGCGGCCTCTGGTTCGGCAGTCATTCCCAAAACGTTGATGATGCGTGGCGTAATGACCATCTTGCAGCCCTCGGCGTTAGGATGGATACCGTCGGGAACATACGCGGAGAATCGTTTGGGATCGGCGTTCAGAATCTGCTGCCAGTTCGGGTAATGATCGATGAGCATCAAGTGCCGCCGTGCTGCAACGTCTCGATACATCTGGTTGTAGGATTCGATTTGGGGCCGGATAGCAAGGTGAACCCCCGTGGGCGGATTCATCACCATGAGGATAATCTCACAAGACTTATTGGTCGCAAGAATGCGATCGACCATGGTTTCCAGGTTCGATCGGGCTTGCTCCACGCTCATGTTGTAGGGCAGGTAGGCATCGTTGATCGAGAATTCAATAAAGACCGCATCCGGTTGCTTGCCGGTAACCCGAGCATCGAGGTTGTCCACTCCCCACTTTGACCACATGGCCCCCTCTCCACTGTTGATCACGGTGGTCAGCCCTGGATATCGCCGGTCCAGTTCTGCTGAGAATTGTGCCACCCAGGCCCCTTGCGCCGTCAGGCTCGTTCCGTAAGTCACCACAGTCTGTTTCTTTCCCGCTTCCAGGTTGGAGACCAGTCGGATATTCTCTCCGCCTTGACTGGCGATCGAGGAGAACATCTGTTGTTTTTTCATGTTTTTCTCCAAATGGCCCAACGCACCATTAGCATTGACGTCAGCCTGGCATGTTATATATTGACGCTATGTAAACCTGCTGTATGACGGACTTGCCGATAAATAGAATATGAATGCGATTCCGTCAAATGACAAGTTTAAAGTCGAACGAAATGCGCCAGCGGACCTGATTACCCGTTTCTGTTCGGAATATCGAAAGGCGATTGAGGCGGACGATCTGGCGTTGAAGCACGGCGAGCCAACAAGGAATGTCCAATTTTCTCATGCCCTAGGCAGATCCGCCTACGGCGGAAATAGATTGAAAATGAAGCCATAGCCGGGATAAACCCGGCTCTACCAATGGAATGCATAAGGTAGAGCAGGCTTTACGCCTGCTATTTTCAGGAGAGATGCGCCATGATTAATATGCCGACCGTCAAGATGGGACTGGTGGCCGTCAGCCGGGATTGTTTCCCCGTCGAGTTAAGCCGCTCGCGCCTGCAGAAGGTTCTGGCAGAATGCCACAAGCAGAACGTCCACGTGATCCCGTGTAAAACGGTGATTCAGTCCGAGTCCGACGCCCTTAAGGCGGTGCGTGAAATGTCCGCCGCCGGGGTCAATGCCGTAACCATTTATCTGGGCAATTTTGGCCCGGAAGGTCCGACCACCATCTTCGCCCAGCGTCTGGGTGTGCCGTTTATGCTGTGCGGGGCGGCCGAAGAGAGCAAGTCCGACCTGATCGAAGGCCGCGGCGACGCATTCTGCGGTATGTTGAACGCCTCCCTGAACTGCGGACTGCGCCGGCTCCGCCCCTACATTCCCCCCAGGCCCGTGGGCCTGCCCGAGGAAATCAAGGACATGATTGCCGACTTCATGGATGTAGCCCGCGTGGTCGTGGGCCTGCGCGCCTTGAAAGTCTTTTCCTTCGGGCCGCGGCCCCAGGATTTTTACGCCTGCAACGCCCCGCTGGCACCCCTGGTCCGGCTGGGGATCGAGGTCATGGAAAATTCCGAATTGGATCTCCTGGAGTTGTTCCATTCGGCCGAAGGCATGAAGAAGGAGATCGCGGCGGTCGTGAAGGATATGACCAGGGAATTGGGCCCAGGAAATTGTTTCCCTCAAAAGCTGAAAGCCATGGCCCAGTTCGAAGTGGCGCTCGCCGCGTTCTTCGAGGCCAACCTGGGATCCCGCCAATTCGGCGTTTTTGCCAACAAGTGCTGGCCCGCGTTTGAAAAGGCATTCGGGTTCGTCCCCTGCTACATCAACAGCCGCCTGACCGGGCGGGGCATCCCGGTGGCCTGCGAAGTGGATATCTACGGCGCGGTCTCGGAATACGCCGCCCAGTTGGCGTCTTACAAGGCGGCTACCTTGCTCGATATCAACAACACGGTGCCCCACGATATCGAAATCAAGGATACCCAGGGCGCCAACCGGCAGGACCTGTTCATGGGCTTCCATTGCGGCAATACGCCCAGCGGTCACCTGTGCCCCGGCTTCGCCATGAGCTATCAGCTCATCATGCGGCGCCTGCTGGAACCGACGACACGCCCCAACATCACTTGCGGAACGCTCGAAGGCCGGCTGAAGCCGGGTCCGGCGACTATCTTCCGCCTGCAGAGCGCGACCGACGGCAGTCTGCACGCCTATCTGGCCGAAGGCCATGTGCTGGACGCCGATCCCGCTTCCTTTGGCGGCATCGGCATTATTGGCGTACCGCATTTCGGCCGCTTCTACAGGCACATCCTGCTGGAGAAGCAGTTCCCGCATCACGCCGCCGTGGCATTCAATCATGCCGGCCGGGTACTCTACGATGCCGCCGGATTGTTGTCGGTGGCACCGGCCTATACGCCGCGCAAGCCGGGCGACCTGTATCCTTCGGAAAATCCCTTCGCGAGTTAGGCAGGCACAAATAGGCGATATGAAGATTCAGTTGTGTTGGGATCACGGATGTTGATTTTGGGCGGAGCATGGGAAATTCCGGAGTAAAGCTCAACAGGCGTTATTCCTTTGATGCCCTGATGTGGCCGGAACTCATGGTGCCAGGTGAAATAGAACCCAAGCTCATAGCGCATGTCAACTTGCCTCAAGGGGATTTGGCGGTCAGTCCCTTGCCGGCCGATCGGTCAAGCGTCCGGCGGTCAAATACGTTCAGGCCTACCTGCGCCAAGACTATGCAACCTGCATGACCATGATGGGGGGCGCCCTGGTCAACGCGCTGGGCGGAAAAATCACCGTTCTGGATCACTACCGCCGCACGGAAGAGGCGTTACAACAGCATATGATGAAATTGGAGGCCATGACGGTGGCCGTGCCGCGCGCGGTCGTCGCCCGCGGCCCCAAAGATCAGCTCGTTGTCATCCCAGAATAACACATTTTTACCGGCAAAGAGGGCAAATATATCTTGAATTCCTATCTGCTGGCCGTTTCAGAAAACAACGATCAGTCATGGAATATGCTGGAAAAAGGCAACAGCTTTGCGCTGTTCAGGGACACGGTGACAGAACAAGCGGTGGTGGATATGGTCACGAAAAAGAGCCGGGAGCTGGGCGCCACCAAGACCACGGACTTGGTCTCACGCACCGACTCCACCGGCCTTCAGACACTGTTCACCATCTGGTATTACTCAGTCCAAGTTTCCGGCAACGCCGTGAAATAGATGGTTTCGGAGGATGGATACCGGCCGACTCAACGCCGTTTCCATTGCGAACGGGCGCTTCCGACCTCATCGATCAACTCTTTCAATTGGGCGTCATTCCTGCCGATCTCTTCCAACGGTTGGGAGGAGGCGTCGATGGCAATGATCTTGACGCCATCAATGATCCGGACGATATAGCCTTCGACCTTATCACCTTCCTTGCGCGTGAAACTGTGCATCGGAAAATTGGCGATCCTGACCGAAAGATCCTCCGATTCCTTGGTGAGTTTTACGACTCCCATGGGTATCAGGTCCACCAGCGAGGAGCCGGAATCGAAAACCCATAATTTTTTTCTATCCAACGACTTGGCCACAAAATACCATTCCAGCGTCACGGAATCGTTCGAGGCCGCCATGTTTTTGATTTCGATCTCCAGAACCATCTGTTTGGAGACCTTCTTACCGGAACCTCCCCAACGGTTTTGCCAGTTCGTTTTGGTGGCCGACTCCATTGGCTTTCGGCTGACCTTGAAAAGGATCTGGTGATTCTGAGCCGGAACCGACCCCGCGATTAAGCCCATCAACAGGCCGGCGATGATTGTTTTCATAACGCACCTCATTTTTCATAATAAAACTGCACCTTGCGATTCAAACGAACATAGGAGGAGTTAATTCAAGTATAACGAATACCAAGCGCTATTATTGTAACAATATATTACCCGCCGAGTTCGATACAGCGTTTACGGTAATAAAGGTAATTCTGATAGCTGGTTTCCTCCGGCACACCGTGATCGCAGGTTGGAATATAGCCGCCACGCCGGCGCATGACGGGGAGAATGGCCTCCAGGTGCCGGTCAATGGCCGGCGGACCCAGCGCGATAATGCGTTTGTCGATACCGCCGAAAAGCGCAAGATCCGGATACTTCCGCCCAATGGCCACGACATCGCACCCGCTGGCCACCTCGAAGGGGCTCATGACATCCAGGCCGATGGCCTCCTGATATAACTGGATCACGGACTCGGCGGCGCCGTCGGTATCCACGTGCACATAGAGGTGCCGCACCCTGTCAAGCTGACGCGCTTTCACGTTGCGGATCAACTGCTGATAATAGGGAAAGATGAACTCCTTGATCATTTCCGGCGAGATCAAGGACCCATGGTTGTAGCAGATATCCTCGTCCAGGAAAAACTCGTCGAGCGTGACCGACTGCTGATGGCGCGTGATGACGGCATCCGCCAGCCGGAGCCAAACGGCCATACAGTCATGGATGACCTCCGGCATATCGTACACCGCGTACAGCAAACCTTCCGGGCCGATGAGACTGCGTAGATACATGTAGCCGCCGATCAGGTGCTGGCTGATCATCAGCCCGCAGCCGGCGGCGGCTTGTGCTTCCTGTACGCGTTTACCCAGATCGGCATAACGCTCGGGCGAGTCCGGATTGAGCCGCCACTTGACATTTTCCTCCCAGGACTTCCTATCCGTGACCGGATGGACAAGGTATTCCGGCATGAACCCGCTCCGGCGCCCTTTGAAGAACAACACCTGGCGTCCGGCGGCATCCTGGACCACTTCGCACTCGCCCCGGTCCTCGATCATACGCACCTCGAAGGCAGGGGTGAAGGCGGCCTCGCACCCGCCCAACTGGCCCAGCGCAAAATTGCCCGGCGCATCGAAATAAAATAATTCGGCCATAGGCACGTCCTGGGGCATACCTTCCCGCTTCCAACGCTCCAGGGAATAGAAGCCGAATTCCCTGCGGAACAGCGGGATCCCCGGCGTACGGGCATAAGCATCCCGCAGTTTGCGCGCGCTTTCATCCATCTTTTCCCGCGGCGCCATGCCGTGAATGCCGTCCGTTAATTGTTTTTTCATGGTTCGAGCATGATAGCTGAAACAAAGACGTTGACAAGCGATTCAAGACTCGGTTGATAATAATTCTTGCAATTCTCCAAAAAACAACAATCCTGCAATGTATTTGGATGGCAAACCGGGAAAGGAGACGTCCCACCGATGCAGGCTCTAGTCAAATTTGCGGCCGGCAACGGCAGCATGGAACTGCGCGAAGTGCCTGAACCCGCGCCCGGCCCGGGCGAAGTGAAAATCACGGTCAAAGCCGCTTCGATCTGCGGATCCGATCTGCATATCCGCCGGGGCGATATTGGCATCCCGATGCGGTTTCCCGTCATTCCCGGGCATGAATTCGCCGGCATCGTAGCCGCAACGGGACCCGGGGTCGCCGAACTCCAACCCGGCGACCGTGTGACCGGCGAAAACACGCGATCCAGTTGCGGCGCCTGCCCGCAATGCGCCACCGGCAGTTACAACTTGTGCCGACAACGGCTGGCAACCGGGTATGCCTTCGACGGCGCCTTCGCGCCCTGCGTCGTGGTGCCCGCCCTGCGGGTTCACCGGATTCCGGACAAGGTGGATTTCCGCGCCGCCGCCCTGACCGATCCGTCCGCCTGTGCTTATCATGCGGTGCAGGAACTGACCCGGATCCAAGCCGGCGACGTCGTGCTGATCACGGGACCCGGCCCCATGGGCCTGTTCTGTCTGCAATACGCCAAGGCCAACGGGGCCATGGTTATTCTCGTAGGCGCGCCACGGGACACCCACCGCCTCGAACTAGGCAAACAACTGGGAGCCGACTATGCCCTGTCCGGAGACGGCGCGGAGGCCGCCATCGAGATGCTGACCCGGGGACAGGGCGTGGATGTGGTCCTCGAATGTTCCGGCGCCGAGGCGGCGGCCCAACTCGGCCTGAAACAGATTCGCCGGGAGGGCCGTTACACGCAGATCGGCATTTTCGGAAAACCCGTCCGCTTGGATCTCGACCAGGTTCTTTACAAGGAAATCCGTCTCATCGGATCCTTCAGCCAGAAATATATCGGCTGGGAAAAGGCCCTGGAACTGTGCGCCCTGGGTAAAATCCAAGTAGCCCCCCTGATTACCCACCGGTTTCCGCTGGCGGATTGGGAAAAAGCTTTCGACTTGTTCGAACGCGGGGAAGCCGTTAAGGTGGTATTTGATTTTTAATAAATGCGCAACGAATCATATCCAATAAAAGAAAGGTAACGTATGAAAAAATCCGTCTGTCATTATAGTTTCCATCGAACCTGGACTGCTGAAAAATGGACCTGCGAGCGGCTGGCGGAGGAAGTCAAAATATTGGGGGTTGAAGGGATCGATTTTCATGCCGGATTACTGGGCGCCGTCGAAGAAGCTCCCGGCAAAATACGAGCGGCTCTCGGCAAAACCGGGTTAACTCTATCCGGGCTTTCGATGTCCAATAATTTCAACCAGAGTGACCCGGCTCTCCTTAAAAACCAGATTGATACCGTCAAAAGATGGCTGCAGGTGGCCGCGGAAGTCAAAGCTCCCGTATCCCGTATTTTCGGCGGGCATATCCAGGACCGAAGCAATCCAGTTGAGTTACGCCAGGGGTTTGATCGGATCATCGCGGCCCTCGGGGAATTGGTCCAGGAAGCCGAGAAACTTGGAGTTATTCTTGCCTTGGAAAACCACGGCGGATTGCCTTGCACGGGCGAAGAACAAGTGGAGGTCATCAAAAAAATAAATTCCAAATACCTCCGGGCTACCATCGATGTAGGCAACTATCTCCAAGGGGGACAGGAGGGGCACGTGGGAACAACAATTGCCGCCCCGTTTGCCGCTTATGTCCATTTCAAAGACTTCCGGAAGAAACCTGCGAGCAAAACCGGGAGTCGCTGGGACTTGGAGTCATGCACGGTCGGGCAAGGGGACATTCAACATCGCCAATGTCTGGAAGTCCTGAAAAAGGCGGGCTATAACGGATTTATCGCTCTGGAATACGAAGGAGCGGATGACGAAAAAATCGGCATCCCACAAAGCCTGGCTTACATGAACACCATTATGCTGAATTTGTAATGCCAAGTTATTCCTCAGAAAGGGTAATACCCATGAATAACAAGGATTAACTATGAGCAAGACCATGGTAAAGACGGACCAGGCGCCGGTGCCGGTAGCCCGCTATTCGCAGGGCCTTCGGATCGGCAATACGCTGTATGTCCAGGGCGTAATCGCGCTGGACCCGAATACCAAAAAGATGATCGAAGGCCCGATCGACGTCCAGACGGAGCGGATCTTCATCAGCATCAAGGCGATCCTCGAAGCGGGCGGCATGAATATGGCGGATGTCATCAAGGTGACGGCATTCCTGGCGAACCTGGAGGATTATCCGGCCTTCAACGCCGTGTACAACCGCGTATTCAGCGCGGACCCCCCGCCGGTACGCACCACGGTCCAGGCCCGGCCGCCGCTGGGCGCCCTGGTGGAAGTCGAGGTCATCGCAGCAATATAGAAATGCGGCAAAGAAAGAAACACCCTGCATGTACGGCGACTTTCAAAAGAAAGTGACGACAACACTGGCCGAGATCGAAAAGGCGGGACTGACCAAGGAAGAGCGCGTCATTTTGTCCGCGCAGTCCGCGCGGATCAAGACCCAAGCCGGGACCATGCTGAACTTCTGCGCCAATAATTATCTCGGCCTCGCCAACGATCCGCGGCTGGTCCAGGCAGCCGTCGCAGGTTTGCAGAAATACGGATTCGGCATGGCCAGCGTGCGTTTCATCTGCGGCACCCTGGACATTCACAAGGCATTGGAAAGCTGCATCGCCCGCTTTCTGGGCATGGAGGATGCCCTTCTCTATTCCTCCTGTTTCGACGCCAACGGCGGCCTGTTCGAAACCCTGCTGGGCGAAGATGACGCCATCATATCCGATTCGCTGAACCATGCTTCCATTATCGACGGCGTCCGTTTGTGTAAAGCTAAACGGTTTCGCTACGCCAACAATGATATGGCGGACCTGGAAACCCAACTGAAAGCGGCCGATGCCCAGGGCGTCAAAACCAAGCTGATCGCGACCGATGGTGTGTTCTCCATGGATGGGATCATCGCCAACCTGAAAGGCATCTGCGATCTGGCTGAGACCTACAGCGCGCTGGTCATGGTGGATGACTCCCACGCCACGGGGTTCCTCGGCAAAACGGGCCGGGGCAGTCAGGAATACCGCGCCGTCATGGGCCGGGTGGACATCATCACCTCCACGCTGGGCAAAGCGCTCGGCGGCGCCGCGGGCGGCTTTACCGCTTCGCGCCGGGAGATTATCAAGCTGCTGCGCCAGCGCAGCCGCCCCTATCTTTTCAGCAACACCCTGGCCCCAGTCATTGCCTATACCACGCTGAAAGCGATCGAGATCGTCGAGGCCGGTGATGAACTGCGCGCCCGCTTGTTCCGGAACTGCGCGCTGTTCCGGTCGGAAATGGAAAAACGCGGATTCACGACGCGCGGCGCAGACCATCCCATCATTCCCATCATGCTGGGCGACGCCAAGCTGGCGACTCACATGGCAGGCGACCTGCTGGCCGAGGGCATTTACGTTATCGGTTTCAGCTATCCGGTGGTCGCCCAGGGACAGGCACGCATTCGTGTCCAGCTCAGCGCGGCCCACACGGAAGAGGACGTTCGCACCGCCATCGCCGCCTTTGAAACCGTGGGTAAAAAACATGGAGTCCTGACTTAATGAAGAATTCAACCAACGATCTGGAACAGGCCTTGGCGGCATTGAACCTCACATCCGCCGGCGAGTCGTGGCGGAAATCATGGCCGGCCTCGCAGGCATTATTCGATCCCGGCAAATTATTTTTCCTCAACCCGGAATTCGTCGCCGACACCTGCCGGACACTGGGCATGGCCGCCGATGTCCGTGATGCCCTGATCCGGGCCCTGGATATCTTTAACCGGCATCCGGAGCTTCACCGCCTGGCCTGGCATGGTCATGTTCTCCTGTTTCAGACACCCGGCGACACCCTTCGTTTTGATGAATGGCCCCGCATTCCGCGCGAACTGGGTGAATCCGCGACCCTGTTCTATGCCTTCGTTGTACTTTCGGGTGTTCCCGCCTTGCTGAAAAAGCAGCGCGACCTGGGCATTCCGGAATCGATCACCCTGGACACCTTGAGCGATATTGAATTATGGATCAAGGAGCACCGGAACCAATATGGCATCTTGGGACTGGATGCGATTGGCTGGCTGTATAATCATATGTCCGGCCGGCTGTTCAAGATTGGACGCCTGCAATTCCGCTTCGAGGTTTGGGACTATGATTTGCATGCATTCCGGCGCCGGCAGTCCCGACAGGCAATTCTATTGGCCGGGGACAAGATGCCGTTCCGCGAGGACGGCCAGTTTGCCGATGCCGATGGAGCTGCGGACGCGGCGCCCGCTTGGGTTTCCATATTTGACACATCGCGGGCCGGTGTGATCCGGGGCCACCCGATTGCGCCGGAAGGCCATGCCCGCCCCAACACCGTCGAGCTGGCCCGGGCGGAGTGGGATGAAATATTCAAAAAGGGCGATCCGGCGCTGGGCGTACATATTCCGGCAACCGGTCCGATGTCGCACCAGGAATGCGGTGAATCGTTTCGGCAGGCCTGCCGGTTTTTCCCGGCCCATTTCCCCGACCGTCCCTGGAAGGCCTTCACCTGCACGTCCTGGCTGTTGGACCCCCAGTTTGAGCGGCAGCTTCCGGAATCGTCGAACATCGTCCGGTTCCTGGGAGAAATGTACCTCCATCCCGTCCCCAAAGCCAATGCCCGGCAAACGTATCAGCGCGTTTTCGGACCGGCCTTCGAGAGCCTGCCGATGGAACGGATGGACGAAGCGCCCCAGACCACCTCATTGCAACGGATCCTGGTTCAGCATGTCAAAGCCGGCAAGCGCTGGCGCATGGGTGGATGCGTACTGTTTCCCGAAGACCTGGACTGGAGGGCACAGGTTTATCGGAAAGTCCTGCGGGCAGATCTGCCCGACTTGTCCGCTTATATCGAAAAGCGGTCTTCCGATGCCTTGGGATAATGAGTTGCATTTGAGATGCTCCCTGCTATGATGCCGCCATGATTCTTCGCCAAAAACCATATATCGGCTGGGTCGCGGCGTTTCTTGCGCTGGTACTGAATCTTCCGGTGACTGGGGCCGAGAACCAGCCACAGTCTTCCCCACATTCCCTGAGCATCGGCGGACGTTACCACACGGAGCTTTCGGTGTTCACGGACCTGCCCTACGGCAACGGCGATCTGTCTTACCTCCTGGCCTATCAGTACACGCAGGGGTTCGCCATCTGGCAGTTTGCCTGCGACCTGGGTCCGGACGTCTCCGGCAAAAAAGAAGTGTATTCCGGTACAACCACCAATATGGTCGGCATTGACTATATCGTCACGCCGCAGTTCAACGTGATCATCAAGGACCGTTTCTTCCGCGGCGGCGGCGGCATTCGAACCAGCTACATCCGGGACGCCGACGACGAGGGCAAATGGCTGGACCCTTATTGGCAGTTACAGTTTGGCCTGTCGTTCCCGCTCTCCAATCGGATATCGGTGGATGTCAGCGCTTACTATGTTTATGAACGCTGGGATAAACTGCTGGATTTCAAGTTCGGCGACCTGGAATACGGTGCCCTGCTGAATTTGGCGTTTTAGCGTTATGGTAAACAGGTATTACTCTGCACTACTAACATTTGATTTGTTGTTTTTTCAGCAAGATTTCTGGAAACGGGACGCCCTGGTCCCGTGCCGACGTTCCGGGGTGAGGGCACCCCGGCTCCAATTGTTGGTGGCCACGGCGCCTGGCAATTGGCCACAGCGCCAAAGGCGCTGACGTGGCGGCTAGGCCGCACCAAGCTCTCTGTCGCAAAATATCTTTCGGAAATGGTCGCATGCACGCATCACACTCGACAACGAATGATATCTTCAAGATCGGCGCTGACGGCGTGGATGTTGACGCCCTCATGGCCGGAATCCGGGAGTCGGTGACCCGGAAAATGGAAAGCGGCGTCTATCGTGACGTGCGTGTCGCCCTTGCCGAAAAATCCAACCTGGTCAACATCAAGGACGACGAAAGCTTCCTTAAATTCTACATCGAGTGCCTGCGCAATGCCGTCTTCGTGGATATCAACGATTTTGAAATCCAGGAACGGCGCCGGCTCGGGAGCGGGCTCCTGGTGATCCTGAAAAAGGGCATGTGGGCGTTGTTGAAGTTCTACACCTACCGCCTCTGGTCCCAGCAGAACCAGGTCAACGGCCTTCTGCTGACGGCCATTGAAGGCCTGGACGACAAGTACCGAAATCGGATCCGGGATATGGAAACCCGGCTGGCGGCCCTTGAAGGCCCGCGGGGAAAGACGGAATCATGTCCACCACCGCCGAGCGTGTAGCCTTTGTCTGCCCGCGGTTCGCCGAAGGCGCCACTGTGGGCGGCGCGGAAACCCTTTTGCGAAACCTGGCCGAGCACACCGCCGCCGCGGGCCGGCGCGTAACATTCCTAACTACCTGCGCCACGAATCATTTCACCTGGCGGAACGAACGGCCTCCCGGCCAACTTCGTATCCGTAACCTGGATGTCCGCTTCTTCCCCGTCGACGAAGATCGCGACCTGGAGGCGTTTCTGCGCGTCCAGGACGTCATCAGCCGGAAAGGCCACTACAGCGCCGACGATGAAATGACCTGGCTCCGCAACAGCGTCAACAGCCGGGCACTGTACCGGCATCTCGAAGACCATGGCTCCGATTATGACCGGATCGTCATCGGACCGTATCTGTTCGGCCTGGCCGTCTTTGCCGCGCGGATTCATCCCGGCAAAACTTTCCTGGTGCCCTGCCTGCATGACGAGGGATTCGCCTATGCCCGCGTCTTTGGGGAACTGTTCCGAAGCGTGCGGGGAATCCTGTTCAATTCCGAGCCCGAGCGCGACTTGGCCCGCCGGCTTTACGATCTGCCCAAATCCTGCGGCGCCGTTGTTGGCATGGGACTGGACGACTTCACGGTCTCAGCCGATGCCTTCGCGCGCCGCCGGGGACTGACCACGCCCTATATCATGTTCGCGGGGCGGCGCGAAGCGGGCAAAGGCATTCCGCTGCTGATGGATTACCTGGCCCTCTTCCGCAAACGCACGCGCCTGGATGTCAAGCTGGTCCTGACCGGAACCGGATCGATTAATCCCCCTGCAGAACTGGCGCCGCACATCCTGGATGCCGGGTTCGTGTCCGAGGAGGAAAAGCATGCGGCCCTGGCCGGCGCCGCCGTGTTCTGCCACCCGTCGGTCAATGAAAGTTTCGGCATCGTCATCCTGGAATCCTGGCTGGCACGGACCCCGGTCCTGGTGCACGGCCGCTGCAACGTCACCCGGTATCACTGCCGGAAAAGCAACGGCGGGTTGTGGTTCATGATCTATCCCGAATTCGAGGAAGCGCTGGCGTGTTTGTTGCAGAACGAGAAATTGCGCCGGGCCCTGGGCGAATCGGGCCGGCGTTACGTCCTCCGGGAATATGCCTGGAACAGCATCGAGCGCAAACTGCTGAAGGCGCTGGATGAAACCAATTGAGAACCATCACATGAGGGAAGCCGCGTCATGAAGGCCATTCATCAACTGGTCGCCGGGTTCGCCTCCGGCGATGCCATCAGCAATGAAGCCCGCGTCTTGCGCGCGCTGTTCCGTTCATGGGGCTATGAATCCGAGATTTTCAGCGAACCCCGTTGTATCTCGCCGGTTCTGCGCCAGGATGCCCACGACATCGCCCAACTGGCGGCGGCGGCCAGGACGGACGACCTCGCGCTATTGCATCTTTCCATCGGTTCCGTCGTCAACGACCTGTTTGCCGCCCTGCCCTGCCGACGGACGATGATTTATCACAATATGACGCCGGCAACGTATTTCCAGGGCATCAATGAATCCATAAGTCGTGACCTGGTCCAGGGCCGGAAACAGGCGCGCGCGTTGGCCGGTGCGGCTTCAGTCGTGATGGCGGACAGCCACTACAATGCTGACGAACTGGCGGCGCTGGGCTACGGAGCGGTCCAGGTTCTGCCGCTACTGCTGGACTTCAGCCGGATTCGAGCGCGGCCGGACCGGGGCATCCTGCGGACATTCAACGACGGCAAGGCCAATATCCTGTTCGTTGGCCGGTGCGTGCCGAACAAGCGGATTGAGGACATTCTCAGCGCCTTCCATTATTTCCAGAAGTGCGTCGAACCGGATTCGCGCCTGATCCTGGTGGGTTCCCATGCCGGCCTGGAAAAATACCATATGCTCTTGAAGGCAATGGCCCATGACCTGGGACTGCGCAATGTTCAGTTCACCGGATCGGTGTCCCAGGAAGTGTTGAGCGCCTGCTATGAAGCCGCCGACCTGTTTCTCTGCATGAGCGAGCATGAGGGCTTCTGCATTCCGCTCATCGAAAGCATGACCTACGATGTGCCCATCCTGGCTTATGCCGCCGCCGCCGTGCCGGAGACCCTGGGCGGCGCGGGGGTTCTGTTTCAGGAAAAACGGTGGGACCTGATTTCCGAGATGATGGGTCATCTTCACCGGAACCCGGATCTGCGCAAGGCGGTGTTGGTGAAGCAGAGACAGCGGCTCGCCGGCTACGAAAGCCTCAACCTGGAAGACGAACTCCGGAATTGCCTGGCGTCTTTGCTCCCGTGAGCGGCAAACGACGAGCCGTGAACAGGCATAGGCCGGCGGTCAGTGTCCTCAATTGCAAATCACCAATCCAAAATCGACAATGGCTACGTGAGGTTCTGGGTATCATCCGCCGACGGCTCACGCAACTGCTTCAGGATATCTTCGATCTGATCCAGGGCTGTTCGCAAGGCGGTCACCTGACGTTCCATGGCCTGGAGCCCTTTGACGGCCTTGTTGCGTTGTTGTTCAAGAAAGCGGCGCCGGAAGCGAAGCTCGTCCAGTTCAGTCATCAGCATTCGGATTTGATCCGGGGATTCCGGAATGGCCATGGTTTCGGCAGAGCTGATTGAATCCCCGGCGTCTTTCACCTCCACGACGCCAAGCCGGTCAATATCGGTAATATCCACACCTTCCGGAATGGGCACCTCTATTTCCTCGCCACAGTCCGGACAGTGAATGGCCAAGCCTGCTCCGCGATAATCAATCGCCAAGCTCTTGTCGCAATGAGGGCAGTCAAACACGATGTCATTCTCGCCGAGTTCCTCACGGTTTTCCTTGCTATCAGTCATGGCTCACCCCCCAGCAATGAAAGGCAAATGGGCAAATGGATTCCTTCTACCTTTTGAAGTATGAACCGGAACGAAAAATAACTCAAGTTATTTTTCCATCTAAAAAAGAGATTGACGGCGCGACAGGAGCGGCCTATAAATAAATGTTTAGGTTTCGCTTCCCGGCAACAACGCCGGAAATGAAAATCGCAACCAGCATCTCAACATCAACAACGGGGAACTCGCATGATCGTCAGCACCAAAGAATTATTCAAGCACGCGTACGGCAAGTATGCCATCGGCGCCTATAACATCAACAACCTGGAACAGACCATGGGCCTGTTCCACGGCAACCTCGACAGCAAGGCGCCGTTTATCATCCAGATTTCAAAGGGCGCCCGCTCCTACACCGACAAGCGCATGCTGGAGGCCATGATTCGGATGGCCGACGCGCTTTTCCCGGACGCGATTTTCGCCGTCCACCTGGATCACGGCGACGAGGAAGCCGCCCTGGACTGCATCAACAGCGGCTTTTACAGCTCCGTCATGATTGACGCCAGCATGAAGCCCTATGAGGAAAACATTGCCATTACCGCGCGGATCGTCAAGGCCGCCCATGCCAGGGAAATTTCCGTCGAGGCGGAACTCGGCCAGCTCGGCGGCGTGGAAGAGCATATTTCCGTGTCCGAAGACCAGGTCCATCTGACCGACCCCGTCCAGGCCGAGGACTTCGTCAAGAAAAGCGGCTGTGACAGCTTGGCGTGCGCCATCGGCACCAGCCACGGCGCCTACAAGTTTGCCGGCTCGCAGGGCATTCATTTCGAGATTATCGCAGCGATCCAGAAATTGCTTCCTGGCTTCCCGCTTGTCATGCATGGCTCCAGTTCGGTGCCCAAGAGCGAGGTGGACCGGATCAACGCCGCCGGCGGCGCCATGAAGAACGCCAAAGGTGTCGACGCCAGCCAATTCCTCAAGGCCGCCAAGCTGGGCGTCACCAAGGTCAATATCGATACCGACGGCCGCCTGGTCTGGTGCCGCGTACACCGCGAGTATTTCAAGGAACACCCGGAGAATTTCGATCTACGGCCCCCGGGTAAAGTCTTCATGGCCGAGTATGCCAATTACATCGTGGAAAAGAACAACTACCTTGGCAGTAGCGGCCAGCTGGACGCGGTGCGTGTGTTCCTGAAGAAAACATGATTTCCTGAAAAGTTTTTTATAGAGTGCGGGAGTCAGCGCTCCCGCTTTATGGCGCGCCACGCGCCATTTATCCAAAGTATGAAATGAATCCTGCTGACCTGTTCGGAACCACGTTCGCCTGCGAATGCGGCAAAACCCACTCGGTCCCCATCCAGGCCGTTGTTTATTCCGAAACGGCCGTGCAACAACTGCCGGCCATACTTGATCGGCATTTCGCCGAACAGCGGATTTATCCGGCCCATAGCCGGATCGCCCTCGTGGCCGATGAACGCACCTGCGCCGTTGCAGGACGGGATTGCGAAAGCGCTCTGAAACTGGCCGGCTGGACTGTTCAAACCCTCATCGTGCCGGACAGCCCTCATGGCAGTCCCGCCTGCGACGACATCACCCGCGACAGCCTCCGGCTCCGCCTGCTACCATGCGACGGTTTCCTGGCCGTCGGCAGTGGCACGGTCAGCGACCTGGTCAAATGGATCGCCTGCGACGCGAAACTCCCCTACGCCATGGTCGCCACGGCGGCCTCCATGAACGGGTATGCCTCCAACAACATCGCCCCGGCCATCCGCGGCGTAAAACGGGTGATCAACGGCACCGTGCCGCGGGCCATTCTGGCCGTTCCTTCCATGATAAGCCAGGCGCCGGTTGAGTTGACCGCCGCGGGATTCGGTGACGTCCTGGCCAAGCCGGTCAGCATGGCCGACTGGAAGCTCAACCAGATGCTGTTCGACGAATACTACTGTCCCCTTTGCGCGCAACTGATCCGCGAACTGGAGCCCGGTTACTTGGCGCACCCGGAAGCGATCCGCGCCCGGGAACCGGAAGCGATCGCGGCGCTGTTCCAAGCACTGATTTATTCGGGCGTGTCCATGACCATGGCCGGCACATCATTCCCCGCCTCCGGCGGCGAGCACCTGATTTCCCACGCGCTGGACATGACCGCCATGGCCCGGGGGCTCAAGCATGATTATCACGGACGGCAGGTCGGGCTTGGTACGATCTTCACCTGCGCGCTCTACGAGCGCATATTTGCCCTGGAGTCGCCGACGTTTCGGACAGTGACCGAACCCACCGATACCGCCTTCTGGACCTCACTGGCCGACGTCGTGGAGGAAGAGCATATCCTCAAGCGGCAGAAAGCGGAGCGCGCTGTCCAGGAACTGAACCGTCCCGGCATGTGGGACCAGGTCCGGGCAACCCTGGCCCCCACCCTGCGCAAGGCCGCCGAGATCAAGCAATGCCTGCGCGCCGCCGGCGCCGCGCACCGGATTGAGGATATCGGCTGTACTCGCGAGCATTTCCTGGCGGCGGCCCTCCATTGTCACCAAATGCGCGAGCGCTACACGGTTATTGATCTGGCACGCGCCGTTGGGATAATGCCCAAAGCGGCGGATGAAATCATTGAGGAATATCTTGTTTGAAGTCAGAATTCAGAATAAAGACTCTTTCCCCAATTTAAATTTCATTCATTTTACGCTTGCAATATAGAAACGGAGCTTCTATATTGCAAGCATGATAATAAGACTGGCTTTAAGTTTGATTCGTGAATTGGCGGCGCAATTTCCTGCCATTTTAATACTGGGACCAAGGCAATGCGGAAAAACAACTTTGGCGCGTCATTTTCTTTCGGGTGATTATTACGACTTGGAATAACCATCCGATCGTCAAATCTTTCTTGGCGATATTGAGCCCGTTTTACAAAACATGGGTCGGCCGCTTATCATTGATGAAGCCCAGGCACTGCCTGAATTATTTCCGGTTTTAAGGTCAATCATCGATGAACAACGCAACCCCGGAAGATTTTATCTGCTTGGATCGGTTAATCCGGCCCTCATTCGGAACATTTCGGAAAGCCTTGCGGGGTGCGTGGGGATTGTGGAACTAACCCCTTTTCTTTTTCCGGAAGCCAAAATATGCGCCCTAAACTTGCCGGCCGTCTGGCTGAAAGGCGGTTTCCCCAACGCCTGTCAAACATCAAATCCGGTCCAATGGACGCATTGGCTTGAGGCTTACGTTCAAACATTCGTGGAACGCGATATGGCGCGTTATGGCCTAAAAAATTCGTCTTTTGATCTTCGGCGATTCATGGGAATGACGGCAAACCTGCACGGCGGACTGCTGAATACTTCCGATCTTGGCCGCTCAATGGGTGTAACCTATCATACAATTCGCCATTACCTTGATATCCTTGAGGCCCATTACTTGGTGCGCCGGCGCTGAAATTGACTTGCTCATAATACGCGGCGCAGACAAAATAGGTTTTGAGATTAAAGCAGCCCAGTCAGCGCACCCCCGCGACTGGACAACCCTGGCGGCCGAAAGAGCCTCCGGGATTATTACCCGCGGCTATGTTGTTTATCTGGGCAAATGCAGATGCCCGGCCGCTGAAGTAATTGAAGCAATCGGCGCGGAGGAAATAATCATGAAAGCCGCCGCCGGACGGATCTGATCAGCACTTCCTCCGATACTTCCGAGAAAATACGCCCGTTACTTTCCGGAAACAGGCGCTGAAATAATTCGGATTCTTAGAACCCAACTCCATCGCAAATCTGTTCGCAGTACTCTGGGTTTGGTTTTCTCGAAGCACTTGTTCTTCCGTAAAGGTCACAGCATTACCCAAGCGAACGGAAAGCCAGCGCGTCAGACTTGACATCTCGGCCACCTTTTGACACATTCGCGCCATGAAAATTCCTTATCAGGTCAGTTTCGATAGACTGGTCTCCATGCTACTCAAAAAGC
>Ga0180015_1000083_pt1 | contig 25629 bp, 21 predicted proteins | sample KR13_S2_MetaG_FD_116508 | JGI IMG/M metagenome (GOLD analysis project Ga0180015, IMG submission 116508) | Groundwater microbial communities from the Olkiluoto Island deep subsurface site, Finland - KR13_S2_MetaG | ecosystem: Environmental > Aquatic > Deep subsurface > Groundwater | place...
AACAGATTTTAGAATAAAATCAAGAGGTTTTTATACACTTACTTCTTTAAGGGGTTGTAACCATTGTCAACCTCAATTCCATCAATATAACCATCTCCATCACTATCTTTGTTATTAACATCCGTGCCCAAAATCTTTTCTCGATCATCAGTCAAAAGATCACCATCACTATCTTTACCACGACTAGCTCCGGAATATGTAATAGCCTGCATTGTATTCCACTCATCAGTAGTTGTTGGATTTTTACCAAAAATACTTTTAAAAGTCTTAATGCCGTTCTTTTCGCTATTCATATTTCGATTTTCTGCCTTTTGTCGAAGACCATAGGCCATCACCGTAACCGCTGCATTATCATTAGCATTACCCATATTGGCAATTCTTTTATAAATTTTTATAAATTGCCCTCTAGCCCTTTTTTCCGCATTGCTGTTTTTGAAACTTGGCCAGCGGCCATTAGCAATCTTAATAAGATCAGTTAATTCATCGTCAACTTCTGGCAATCTAACAAAGGCGCTCTTATATGAACTAACTACTGCCGCCCTTTCACCTTCGCCCAGTTTTTGAGTATTAAGATCTACTCCATAAGCAATAAAGTCATTTATCGCCATCTCCATCTTGTTTAATGTTTTTTGTTCCCTGTCTATTAGTTTATCCAAATATTTTGTTTTAACATTCTGCTCCTTAACCAAATTACGTACTTGTTTAGTTTCTGCAAGAAATTTATCAGTAAGATTGCCAATAGCGACATTGTCGCCATTATTCAATACTGCATCCATGTCAATGACTGTATTATCTCCCGTCACAATACTTGTAGCAGTTATTTTTATCTCCTTACTAAATACATTATTGGCGTCATTGGCTTCTCTGATCGCTTCACCATCGTCAACCATAGAATTAAAAACAATGTCTGAATTGAAAACAGCGTCTTTTATCTCATAATACACTGCCTCGGATTCATTACCCGACACCGTTGGTCCGCAAACTGAAAATACTTTAGCTGTAAGATCGTTACCCTGTGAATCTATAATAGTGGTAGCTGATACAATCTGCAATATATTGGTATACAAACAGGTTTGAGGCACAACCTCCACTTCCTTAGTGCCAGTATTACCAATTATCACCCGAATTTCTCCTGTAAATTTTTGTCCTTTTACTGGATTATTTGGATAAAAATAAATATCATTAATTATTAAATCCATATCTCGAACATCATAACCAATCCTCTGTATAGCATTTTGAATAACATCTCCACCGTCCAAGGGACTGCAACTCACCCTATAATAATAATCCGTGGACTCTTTTAAATCTTTTAAATTTACAATATATTGATACTTTGTTGTAATATTTTCTTTTGTTAATTCAACCGCAGTAGTAGTAGCCTTAATACCATCCCTCAGATCAAACTTGATACCATAATCAATAAAACAATTATTTTCAACATTTGTATACCAAGAAATTGATGCTGTACGATCGGTTTTTATATAATTATCGCCCGTTGTTATTATTAGCTCGTCTGCTGCTTTTAACCCTGCAAAAGGAGATAAGAGCATGGCAAATAAAATCATGATTGTGATTGTATTTTTTTTATTCATAGATTTTTTATCAACCAGAAAAGTAAAAACGAAACTGATTGAATTAATTATTTTTTGAGATTGATTTACTATAAAAATATTATAGCACAATTTTACAAAAAAATAAAACCGACCCATTAATCAGGTCGGCTAAACATTCTCATATGGTGCTTATTTTTACTCACTACGCAAAGCATCAACTGGATCAAGGCGACTGGCCTTGAAGGCAGGAACGAAGCCGAAGAAGACACCAACGAAAACGGAAAAGGAGAAACCAATAAGCGGGCCCTGCAGTGTGTAAGCAATCGTAATTAAGCCAGAGCGATTAATTAAATAGAGTGCGCCGGTGCCGAGAATGATGCCGAGCAGGCCACCAATCATTGACAAGACTACCGACTCTAAAAGAAATTGACTTAAGATATCAGATTGTTTACCCCCAATGGCTTTAGCAATGCCAATTTCTTTAGTCCGTTCGGCCACAGTCACAAACATCACGTTCATAATCCCAATCCCGGATACCAACAAAGTAATGGCAGCAATCACCATTAAAAAAGTAGTCATCAACTTGGCTGACTCTTGGGCAGTGGCCACCATACTACCAGCATCACGAACGCTAAAATCATCAGGGACACCAGCTTTCAATTTGTGTTCCTCGCGCAAAACAGCCGTCACACTCTCTGTTGCCGCCGCAACATTAGCCACATCGTCAACGGTTGCGTTCATCATAATCTGAGCGCGATCACCCACGATACTAGATTCAGCCGTAGTATAAGGGGTAAAAATCGATTCATCGGGACTTACCGGACCAATGCTAGAGCCAATTTTTGCCAACACACCAATGACTTCATAGCTCTTGCCTTTAATTGTCACGCTCTGTCCAACTGGATTACCGCCCTCTGGAAAAAGGGTGGCAATACTAGCATCTCCCAAAACAACAACCTTGGCCCGACTAGTCACTTCGGCGTCATCAAAAAAACGACCAGAGGCAATTTTATATTTAGAAACATCAAAATAGTTCTGATCTATGCCCATGACAGAAAAATTACCTGTCTCCTTGCCGATAGAAACAGTGGCATTACTGCGCACCAAAACGGTCACATTGCTAATATGTTCAGCCTTATCCTTGATAATCGGACCGTCAGACGCGGTAAATTTTGAGCTAGCGGCCGCTCCTCGTTGCTGGCTCGACATAATCAATAATGAATTGGCACTCAAACCCTGAAACTGTTTATTCACCGTTGCCTCCACGCCCTTGCCCACCCCAAAAACGGCAATAACCGTAGATACACCAATAATAATACCCAGCATCGACAACACCGTTCTTGTTTTATTAGATAATAATGACTCGAAGGCCATTTTGATTATTTCTAGGTTCATATTTTAATTTTTAGTAATTGCTCACGACCACTCCCTCACCCCAACCCTCTCCCGGCGGGGAGAGGGAGAATAAATTATTAATATTTTGATTGTAATTTGTAATTATTATCTACAACCATACCGTCGCGCATGTAGATTATTCTATCCGCGAATTTAGCCACCTCAGAAGTATGCGTCACCATAATAATTGTTTTGCCTTTGGCTTTTAAGTCGGTAAAAATTTTCATAATCTCCAAGCCAGATTTGGAATCAAGGGCGCCGGTTGGTTCATCAGCGAGAATAATATCAGGCTCATTTATTAAGGCACGACAAATAGAGACACGTTGTTGTTGACCACCAGACAATTCACTAGGCTTATGACCAGCGCGGTCATCAATGCCAACACTTTTCATCAACTCCAAGGCTCGCTCTTCTCTGTCACGCTTGTCCATACCGGAATACAAAGCTGGCAAGGAAATATTTTTCAAGGCCGTCAGTCTTGATAAGAGATTAAACTGCTGAAAAATAAAACCCATTTTCTTGTTGCGAATAAAAGCTAAGGTAAAATCATCACGAACAACGCCAATATCTTCACCTTCAAGCGAATATTCACCGCTCGACAAGGGATGTAAACAGCCCAAAATATTCAAGAGCGTGGTCTTGCCACCACCGGACTCGCCCATGATGGCCACAAATTCACCTTGTTCAATATCCAAATCAACCCCCTTTAAAACAGGAATTTCTTCACCATTGGCTAAATAATAGGATTTTTTAGCGTCTTTTAATTTTATTGCAGAGTTATTCATTATTATTTTACTCATTTATTATTCCCTCTCCTTGCCAGGAGAGGGTTAGGGTGAGGTAGTTTTCGGGGCGAGGGAGCTTAAACACCTCGTCACTTATAATATTCCTAATAAACTAATTTGTCTCCCGCTTTTAGGCCGGAAATAATTTCTACATTAATTCCATCGGTAAAACCAGTTACCACTGGTGCCCAAGTACCATCTGGAAGTTCGACTGAGGGCTTGTTGTTAACGTTGCGAACGGCGGTTACGGGCACAATAAGAATGTCATTCTTTTCAGCGGTGACAAAATCAACTTGCGCAGTCATACCTTCTCTAATCTTGGTTTCACCATTATTATTCACCACTACTCGCACCACATAGGTAACAATTCCATTATTGTCAGTCGCTGAAGTCAAAGAAACAAAAGCAACTTCACCCTCTAGACGTAAGCTATCAAGCGCTTCAAAGGTCGCATAGGCTTTTTGACCATTTTTAATTTTATTGATATCCGCCTGTTCAATCTTAACCTCAACAAATAGTGTATCATTATTAATAATTGAAGCTACTGGCTTATTATCACTCTTGATAATAAAATCACCTTTTTTATAATTCAAAAGCGACACTTCGCCGTCAATCGGTGAAATCAATATCGCCTGCTCCATGGCATATTTAGCCTTGTCAACACTGATTGCCGCCGAGGTCACCTGTGAGCGCGCCGAAGCAAGGTCAATATCACGCACCGGTGTAATCAATTCATTGTAACTGATTTGTGCTTGTTGCAAAGAAGTTTCTCTTGATTTGATACCGGCTTCTGCGCTCGCAATATCCTTTTCAGCTTGCTTCTTTGTATTATCAAGGTCAGCTACGGCTTTATCATAAGCCATCTGGTAATTTTTCAAAGTATTTTCCGCAGAATCAAAACTATTCTTCGAAGTAGTAATCGATTGCATGCTATTGGTAATGCTCGACAATTCACTCACGGCCGTCGAACGATTAGAGCTAATCGTGCTTTTGAAGCTATCCAACTCTGATTGCGTGAAACTTGAAGACGTAATAGTCGCATCCAACATTTTTTGCATCGAATAAAGATGCTTTTCCATCTCGTTCAAGGTAGTTTTAGTTTTAGACACGACAGAATCGATTGATGCTTGGTTGCTAGCCGAATTCAAGACTAAGACAACTGGTTCTAAATCATTTTTTAAATTACTTACCTGATAATAACTGTTCTTAGCACTAATCAAAGTATTAGAATCCTTAACCCCCAAAAGATTTTCAAAATCATCATTAACATAAGTATTGTCAACACCCAAAATATCATCTGAATCCTTTAAAACATTGCCTATCTTGATAACAGTTCCTTTTAGGGTATTCACCAAATCATCATAAGTATTCTTGATTATCAGACTATTGTCTACATTTTGATTTAAATTCAAACTATTCTGCGCAGTGGTGATGCTATTTTGTGCGGTTTCAATTTTTTGCGCTACTGTCATTTTAAGTTGATCTAGACTTATTTTTGACTGGTCTAGGCTTACCTTAGCTTGCTCAATCGATATTTTTGCCTTAGCAATTTCATCATCAGTCGGACCAACTTGTTTCAATTCAAGACCGGACAGAGCAGATTGATATGACACATAGGCGCTACGCAAACTAAACTCTAAATCATTAGATTTGACCGACGCGACCTTGTCACCCTTTTTTACTTTTTGCCCTTCTTTAACAAATACATCTTCTACCTCCAAGGTGTCGCCTGGCACAGAAAAAGACAAATCAACACCGTCCTCGGCTACCACCTTGCCATCGCTTTGAATCGCAATTTTTAAATTATCCTTCTTGACTATCCAATCTTTCTTGACCACTTCAGCCACAGTATTGTCTTTTTTCTTATTAACGTAATAATAGTAGGCACCACCGGCAATTGCCAAGATTAAAATAACGGAAATTATTTTTTTCTTCCCTCCTTGAAAAACACCATTGATGCCGCGCGCTTTACGACTTTCTTCTAAAATTGAGCTCATATTTATATATTTATATATTTAAATTATTACTTCACAACTTCCCCTCACCCCAACCCTCTCCCGCCGGGGCGAGGGAGAATAAAGTCTATCGAACAAACACAAACTCAGCCACACTTTGATCTTTCACATCTTGATTTAGCCAAATATTAAGCATTTTGTCTTGTTTTACATCAGCCAAGGTTGCCTCGTTCATTTTTGGAGGCGTGCCCGCATTTGCAGTAGCAGCAGCATCTGTTATTAACATCTTGATTCCAACCGGAATGATAATTTTCATTTCGCCCGTGCTTTGTTTTTTCATATTTTCTAACATCTGTGCTCGATCAACTGTTCCGCCAGACGCGCCTCGCATGCCACCAGACAATCCGGCGCCACTACCAGGAACACCAGTTGCTCCACTCAAATTCAGGGACCGCTTCTGTTCTGTGCTGGTAGCTGACCCTTGTCCACCATTCGGTCTTTCTATTTTTAAAATAGTTATCTCATTGCCAACGATTGATTTGACAATACCCATCGTGTCAGGCGCTCGGTCTGGCTGACCAAAATCAGGCATTCGCACGCCATCCGGACGTCGACCAGCACTGCTCGTTGTGGTATTTTTATCACCAACACTATTTACGTTATCCTGAGAATTACCGGTATTCTTTGAGCAAGCCGTAGTCAAAAAAACAACCGCTATTATCAAGCTTAAAAATATAAATGTCTTTTTCATAGATTTGAATTTTTTAAAATTACTCTAATATTATATAAAAATATTAATAAAATGTCTAGTAATCACTATTCGCCAAATATCATTTTCAATCTCTATACGCAATCAAAAATATTTTCTTTCGACATCTTATAAAGAGACGCTTAGAACGTATAAAATGCTTTTTTACCACAAAGAAAGAGGTCCAATTTCTTCCCCACGAAATTGGACCTCAATTTATTTTAATTATTTCCTCTGTTAAAATCACCCTTGTGCATTTGCAATTTTCCACCCGTCATATCACCTCTTTCAATTCCCAATTCTTTCATAATGTCGCCTGATTGTTTCATAAGCTTATGAGCTTCAACCAGTTTTGGAAAATTATCCTTATTGACCTTGGTCAAGATTGGTGAATCTTTTGGCACGACTTTTACCCATGCATCATAATCGCCCAAGTCTAAAGCGGCCTGAATAGCCAACCTGCTCGTTTCACGCTCAGTTTTTCGAGCGTCTCGCTTGACTTGCATTTCTTGACGTTGAGCGTCAGTTAGATTTTTACCAAACCCGAACATCGGTCTATGTCTTTGAACAGTGGTGCTTGTTGCACTAGAAGCAACGTCTTCAGCAGCCAGCGTCGTCATCGCCATGCCAGTTGCCGCCATTAAAACGACTACTGCCACGGAACCACTCATAATAATATTTGATTTTTTCATTTTTTTAATTAATCTATCATTTTGGAGCGAAGCTTAAGCCCATCAAGACTCCGCTCCTGGATGATAGAATCGTTATTAATAAATTTTACATACCTAGGTTTAGGAGCTCCTGATAATTACTACGTATTGAAAATTCATTTTCTTCATTTAACTAATACAGTGTCCGCCATGGCAAATTCATTTCATTAAAAAAACTCTATCATTAGCTTCAAAATGTATATCTCTGTGCCTTTTATATAAACCGCCTCCAGGGGGGGGCACTGGCAAAATCATTTGCGCCACAAAATTTCCACTACTACTCGCCTTCACGCCAAAAACGCGAATAGGACCACCAAGCATAAACATCTCCATCGGACCAAGTTCAACATTGCTCACGTCAACATTCCACTGATTCTGATTAAAATCCAACAAAATAAAATTATTCTCAACGTCTTTTGATATTACAATCCCAGTCAAGCGCCCAGCATCAGGCTGCATCCAAAAATTAATATTCTGATTCATTAGATTGGGATAAAAAGGCATACTTTCGCCCAAAATTCGATCAAATTCTTGACCAACGCCTGCCTTAAAAAATAATAAGCCCAAAAACAAACTGATCACCACATTGGCTAACAAGACAATGGGTACCGAATAGCGATAACCGTTCTTTGTATGCTCAATATTGTAATAAACTAAAAATATAAAAAAAGCGAGCAAGGCGAGCCAAAAATAAGGCAAAGAAATTAAGATAAAACTCAAAAAACTTTCCCCGATTTGTTTATAGACATTCCAGTCGCTAAAACGCAACATATATATAATCACCGAAAAAGCCAAGCCGCCAATCAACAAAGACAAAACGCCGACTGCCCACACTAAATAATCCTTCAACAAGAAGTGCCACTTCGGTGTCGGTGCCAGTTTATCGCTTTTGATTTTATCAAGTAATTCTTGATCAAATTTGTTATCGTTTGTCATGTAATTAATATTATTCCTTTGTCATCCTCGCGAACGCGGGGATCCAGGTACCTCGTAGATTGTTTTTAATATAGGTAGAATTAAAATTTACGAAGTATTTATTATTATCAATGTTTTTATTAAGATTAGTCTCTATAATTATGTATCCATTGTCTGTGGCGCCTGGATTCCCATTTTCATGGGAATGACGCGGATTTTTTTAAAACTTTTTTTAACTCCTGCTTTGCCTTATTGATTCGCGAGGCGACGGTGCCGATTGGTTTCTTGATAATATCGGAAATTTCTTGATAATCTTTTTCTTCGAGATATTTCAAAATCAATATGTCACGATATTTCAAGTCTAGTTGCCCCAAAGCCGTTTGGATTTTGATTTTCAAAAAATTACTGTCCAAACTGCGTTCAATGTCGAAGTCGTCGGCCAGGTGCTTGATGCGATCACTATTCATATCCAATTCCACCATCTGCGGTCGCGACTTGGTTTTGCGAAAATTATCAATCACAACATTGTGTGTAATGCGATAAATCCAGGACGAAAACTTCAAACCATCATCAAAATCATTCAAATTTACAAATACTTTCAAAAACACATCCTGTAATAAATCTTCAGCTTCTTCTTGGCTAACATTAGATATTCTTCTGATATAGCTAAGGAGCTTGGTTTTGTAGCGTTTTACAATATGCAAAAAATAACTCTGATTTTCCAAAATCAACTCCACAAGTTCCTCATCTTTTTTATTGTCTAACTCATTTTCTTCGGGCATTGCAAAAACTATTGTAAGTTATTAACTAGTAGTACGCATCAAAAGGCTTTTTTCTTCATCATCTCTTGTCATTCTGAATCCCGACGCTTCGGGATGAAGAATCTGTAATAGTTTGTATAACAATAAAAACCTATTCAAGCCGTATTTGATGTATTATAGATCCTTCGCTTCGCTCAGGATGACAAAAAATAGAGAGTTACTTTCCTTTAATAATCTGACTCAATTTCTTCACACTCCCGCCGCTCACCTTCATCTTCGTCTGCTTCTTTTTGTCGCGTTTGATAAACTTTTTCTCAACGTCCTTTTGCCGGTCGTCAAAAGTTTTTTTGCCATTTGGTGATTTCATAAAAATATGTTATAATTTTTATATCTACATATTAACATATTTATATAAATGAATAAACCGTGGCATAAAAAATGGTGGGGCATTTTACTAATAGCACTCTTAACGATTGCACTCATGCTTCTGTCCGCATTTGGTTTTTTGCTTATTGATATTACCAAACAAACACAGACACAGGCTGGCAAATCCGCTTTTGTAGCCAAGACTATACCCAAAGAGATCTTGGGTGAAGATAATTACTGGATCGGCTCGGCTAATCCCAAAATTACCCTAGTCGAATTTGCCGATTTTGCTTGTCCGCATTGCGCCAACACCTTTCCAGTCATGCGTGAACTAAGTATTAAATACAAAAAAGATATTAAAATAATTTTCCGCGACTTCCCCGTCATTACAGAAACTTCCGGCGACCTCGCTCTCGCAGCCCGCTGTGCTGGTGAACAAGGTTTTTTCTGGGTCATGCATGATAAATTATTTTTAAATCAAGGTATCAGCACCGGTGACCAATTAAAAGAATTAGCCAAGCAAACCGGGGTCAATATGGATAAATTTAATACCTGTTTTGATGGTAAAAAATACCTAAGCAAGATTCAAAAAGATTTAACTGACGGCAACAACCTCGGCGTTACCGGCACCCCGACTTGGTTTATCAATGGTCAAAAAGTCGCCGGCGACATTCCCCTATCCGGATTTGAACAAATAATCAAAGAAATTTTAAATAATTAAAAATAACAAAATTTTATGCATCAAATCAGATTTCACGGTCGTGGTGGACAAGGAGTTGTCACTGCTGCTGAACTCGTTGCCGTTTCCGCCTTTTACGAAGGCTGGCAAGCTCAAGCCTTCCCTTCTTTTGGCGTTGAAAGAACAGGCGCTCCCATCGAAGCCTTCGCCCGCATGGACAAGAAGCCGATTCGCACCCGCGAACATGTGCAACATCCGGATATTTTAATCATTCAAGATTCAAGCCTGATTGGCACCGTTGACCTCTTGCGCGGTTGTGGCAAAGACACTATTGTTATCGTTAACACAACCAAATCAAAAGACGAACTAGCCATTGATTTGCCGAAAGAAAATATTTTTGCAATTGATGCAACCAAAATCGCGTTAGAAGTCTTGGGACGCAATATCGTCAACACCGTCATCCTCGGCGCCTTTGCCAAGGGGACAAAATTAATCAGTCTTGAATCCCTAAAAAAAGCCATCACGGAAAAGTTTGGTAGCAAGGGTCAAGCAATGGTTGATAAAAACATCAAGGCCATTGAAGAGGCTTACAAATTATAATTCTAACAATTAACTTTTAAATACTATGAAAATACCTGTTGTTTCCCAACCTGCCTCAACCACGGTCAACAAGACTGGTGGCTGGCGCACTTACATTCCAGCTACTGACTTTGAAAAATGCATCGGTTGCGGCACTTGTTCACGTGTTTGTCCAGAGGGTTGTATCGCGATGATTAATAAGGCGAATAAAAATAAGCCGCAAACTGACTATGACTTTTGCAAAGGCTGTGGCATTTGCGCGGTTGAATGTCCAGTTAAATGTATTAAGATGAATTTGGAGGCGAAGTAATGCAATTGTTTTGTCATTTCGCAGCGAAGCGGAGAAATCGCTTCGACTGAACTAAGTGTACAGAACATTATCCAACGCACGAATAATGTCGAAGCGATGTCTCACTCCCGTTCGACATGACAAAATAGAATTTTTAAAATTAAAATATTATCTTATGTCTAATCAAATCATGGAGGGCTCTCACGCAATTGCTGAGGTGATTGCCAATATCAAACCAGCGGTGATTTCGGCTTACCCAATCACACCCCAGACTCACATCGTTGAAGACCTAGCCAAGATGAAGGCCGATGGCAAGGGAACCTATGAATATGTTCGTGCAGAATCAGAATTTGCCGCTGCTTCAATCGTACTTGGTGCGAGTGCCACTGGCGTGCGGACTTATACTGCAACTAGCTCACAAGGATTACTCTTGATGGTCGAAGCCGTCTTTAATATTGCCGGCATGCGTTTGCCGATTGTGATGACCTGCGCTAATCGTGGCGTCTCTGCTCCGATAACAATTTGGAATGATCACCAAGACTCAATGACTGTGCGTGACGCCGGCTGGATTCAACTATTTGCCGAGAATCACCAAGAAGCCATTGAGCAACATATCCTTGCTTACAAGATTGCCGAGTCTTTAAAAATTCCAGTCATGGTAAATGTTGACGGCTTTGTGCTTACTCACACTTATGAAAGCGTTTCCATTCCAACCAGCAAGGAAATCAAAAATTTCTTACCAGACTACAAGCCGGAAAAAAACACCTTTTTGGATACTGCTAACCCAGTCAGTCTAGGCGCTTTTGCCACTCCGGCGCATTACATGGGCATTCGTGAAGAATTACATAATGATATTCGTAATGCACAAAAGACCATTAAGGATGAATACGAAAATTTAAAGAAGTTAGTACCGAGCGCGATTAAACAAACTGAGGAAAAAGCGATTGTCAACAATGGCTTGATCGAATACTACGGACCAAAAAATCCCAAGACAGTTATTATTGCCATGGGTTCAGTTATCGGCACCATCAAAGATGTCATCGACGAGCACAATACCGGTGCTGATAATATCAACTTTCTTACTTCAGGAACTGGTGTCCTTAAAATAAAAACATATCGCCCTTTCCCACAAGACGAAGTCTTGGCAATCGTTAAAGATGCTCATGAGATTGCGGTCATTGAAAAAGCAATTTCACTCGGCGCGACTGACGGACCTTTGGGATTGGACGTGAAAGCCGCGATCAAGAATAAAGCTTTGACCAAGGTTCAGACTTTTGTCGTCGGATTAGGCGGACGAGATATTACTGCTGATATGATTAAAGGTATTATCAAAGAAGTGCGAACCAAGGGTGATGAAGTGAAGTTTGTGAAATAAATTTGTCATTCTGGAAGGAGTCGGGACGACTGATAGAATCTTCCGATGTTTAAATAGTAAAGAAAATTTTATCATCAATCATTTTTTTAAACATTCGAAGATCCTATCGCTTCGCTCCAGGATGACGAATTAAAAATATGTTCAAAACAAAAAAAATCCTATCCATCGCTTCCCTATTTATTTTCCTAGGCATGTTTTTCGTATTCACAAACAACGCTCACGCGATTACGTATAAGGCACAGATTGGCTTTGGTTCATTTAGTGTCGAAAAAGAAATCGGCCCTGATTCTATCGGCGAATATATAACCGAAGTTTATAAATACGCCGTCAGCGTAGTGGGAATTTTGGCATCGATTGTACTAATGTGGGGCGGCGTGCGCTGGCTCACAGCCGGTGGTGACAGTGCCGCAGTTGATGATGCCAAGAAATGGATCGAAGGAGCTTTGTCGGGATTAGTATTAGTGATGACTTCGTATATGATTTTGTATTTTGTGAATCCGGATTTGATTAAGTTTAAGTCAATTAAGATTGATCCGATTAAGGCGGTTGCCACAACCAATAAAGATATATTTGCCACCGCCGAGGGGTGCTGCTTTTCAAATTGCACAAGCTTAAGTTATGGAAAGGATAAATGCACATGCCAACCAAGCACAAAAGATGCATGCACTGGCACATATAATTCATTTGACGCAAGTCAAAAAGACTGCAGTAAAGACTTTGGAGATAAGACCTGTGTAGCTGGCGCAACAGGTAGCGGCAATTGCGAAGGGGTGACAAATGGAACAAGGTCACAAAAAGATGGAGTTGAGGGATACTGTCGTCTCAATGAATGGTATGCATGTATTAATCCCAGTGGTTTTTGCGAAGATAATCTCATGGACTATAGTTGCAAAAATTCATCAGGTTTTTGCGGAGGTGGCAGTGGCGGCGATTGTAATTGTAAATTAAGATTAGACGCGTGGGGCTATGCAGTACCTCTATTAAACGTGGGCGATTGTACATGTAAATAAAATTTCCAAAAAAATGAAACTAAAAATACACAAAATAATATTTCTCGTCTTTATTTCTCTTAGCTTGTATTTAAGTTTTGGACAAATTAGTAGGGCTGAATGTGTGTCTACTCCGCTTCCGAGTGGTGGCACTTCTGAAGTTTGTACTGAATACGACGAAACTGCGCCAGTCGCTCAACCAAATAAAACAACGGAAATAAACTTCACTCCCCAAATTCCTTTCGGTGATACCATAACATCCGACGACATCAAGGCTGGTGCAGGGATTGCAAAATACACCACCAATGTCTATAAATACGCTGTCAGTATTGTGGGCATTTTAGCTGCGATTGTATTGATGTGGGGCGGTGTGCGTTGGTTGACTGCTGGTGGAAACCAAGAAGCGGTTGGTGATGCTAAAAAATGGATTGAGGGAGCCTTATCTGGATTAGTTTTAGTTATGACTTCGTATATGATTTTGTATTTTGTAAATCCTGATCTGACGACTTTTAAATTGATAAAAATAACACCGATAGAAGAAAAAGTAACGCCAGAAGTAGCCAGAGTTACAAAAATAGACACGAGCACAATTCTTACTGGAATTGGAAGAAAAAGGGATTGTGTTGGTTCAGAATTTGAAGGCTGCGTAAGAATGGATAATCTTCAGCCAAGTATTATAAATGTAATAAGTAATTTTTGTAAAAATTTACCACCTGGTGAGTGTTATATAACTGGTGCCGGTGAAGCTGGTCACACAACCGGAGCTACCGGACACGACACCGGTAATAAAATAGATTTAAGACTAACGCCCACACTGACTAATTACATTGAAAAAAATTTCACACCAGCCGGAACTAGAAGCGATAAAGCTATAATGTATTTAGATCCAAAGACAAATAATTGCTATGCCCTAGAATCTAATCATTGGGACATACAGGGTGTCTCAAGAGGTTGCCCATAAAAATATGCTATATTTCACAAAATACGCCGAAGAAAAATTTCTTATCCTGAATAAATACAAAGTTTTTTTTACACGCGAACAAATTGAAGACACGGTAAACACGCCGAACAAGACCGAAAAGAACGGTGCGCATTTTAGTTGTGAAAAAGATGGTATTAAAGTAATTTTAAAAAAGGAAAATAATATAAGTAAGGTTATTACATTTTTTCCGGTAAAGCAATAATGGCCAGCGTTGACCACCTCACCCCGTCCCCTTCATATTTGATTGGACGAGGATTACGCTAACCCTCTCCTGGCCAGGAGAGGGAGAATATATTCCCTCTCCTTTGTAGGAGAGGGCTAGGGTGAGGTAGAAATATTTTTATGTACGACATTGAATCAAACATCTTATCGATTGAAGTTGCGAAGGGCAAGATTGCCAACACTAAGGAATTTGGGAATTTTATTATTCACACATCAGCAAATGGTAAACCGCTTTTAATCGAAATCTTAGATGCTTCGAACTTTACTAAAAAATTTGATATTTTAACAGAATTAAATAATATTAAAAATTTAGCACCAAACACTAATCAATAATTTATAAATTAATATAATATAAACAAAAGTATGCCAACAAATACAAGGAGTAACGTAAAGACTACAACGGTAGTCAAAAAACCTAAACAAAAAACAATGTTAGCGCCCGGACACAGAGCTTGTGCTGGCTGTGGTCAATTGATCGCCGCTAGAACGGTTGCCAATGTTTTGGGAGCTAATACTATTATCACCAATGGCACAGGCTGTCTTGAGGTGACCACCACCCCCTACCCAGAATCATCTTGGGGCATGCCATGGATTCATTCATTATTTGAAAACGCAGCGGCAGTTGCAACAGGCGTTTCCGCGGCTTTGCGACAACAAAAAAAGGATAAAAAAGTTAAAGTTGTTGCCCAGGGCGGCGATGGCAGCACCTTTGATATCGGTTTTGGCTTGATTAGCGGTATGTGGGAACGTGGTGAAGATATTTTGTATATCTGCTATGACAATGAAGCTTATTCCAATACCGGTATGCAGGCTAGTGGCGCGACTCCAATCGGGTCATCTACAACCACTACCCCAGTTGGCGCCTTAACTACTGGCGCTGTAAGGCCAAAAAAGGACATGTTGGCAATCGCTCTTGCTCACGGCGTAAACTATGTAGCCCAATCCACCACTGGTTACTTAGGCGACATTGAAGCCAAGGTAAAAAAAGCCTTGGAAACACCTGGACCAGGCTATATTCAAATCCTTTCTCCCTGTGTTCCTGGTTGGGGCATCAAATCTAGCGATGCGATCAGCCTTGGCAAAGTGGCCGCGCAAACCGGTCTTTATCCCCTACTAGAATTCGTAAATGGTGAATTAACTAAAAAATTAAACATCCCGAACAAGATTAAAGTTGAAGAGTATTTGAAAGCGCAAGGTCGTTTTTCACATTTATTCAAAACTCCAGAGGGCAAAAAGACCATCAAAGTCATCCAAGACATGGCTGATAAAAATATCTCAAAATACGGATTGTAATTAAATACGAATCGCAACGCATAGTTCCCTCTCCTGGCTAGGAGAGGGACAGGGTGAGGTGGACAACGAGCAAAATACTCACACAACTCAAAAAAAATAAAAGACGCGGGCATTAACCTGCGTCTTTTATTATATAAAATTTTATTTCAAGGCTCCTTCTTCAAACTGCCCCCTCACCCCGACCCTCTCCCGCCGGGGCGAGGGAGAACACATCAACACTCTTAAGCATAATAAAAAGCCTTAGTTTTTAAACTAAGGCTTTTTATTTTATAATATCGGACTATTTAGTCTTACGGCTCGCTGACTCAGTCAATCCTCGGTAACCAGTTCCAGACGGAATCAAACGACCGATGATAACGTTTTCCTTCAAACCTTCAAGGTAATCAACCTTGCCGGTAACAGAGGCATCAATAAGCACTCTGGCGGTTTCCTGAAAGGATGCCGCTGATAAGAAACTATCAGTCGTCAAGGACGCTTTAGTAATACCCATCAACAATCTATCGGCTCGCAAAGTATCATCTACGCCACCTTCCATTTGTCGCAACGCTCTATCCACCACAGAAGACTCTACGATTTCACCAGACATCAATGAAGTGTTGCCTGAGTTACGAATAAAGAATCTTGAGAACATTTGACGAGAAATAATTTCAATATGCTTATCGTTCAAAGGTTGACCTTGTGAAGAGTATACATTTTGAATTTCTCTAATAATATATTTTTGTGTATCCAGCTGACCCTTGTAGCGGAACAATTCTTGCAAATCAAGACTACCATCTGTCAACGTATCACCTTTCTTAACATCATCGCCATCTTGTACTAAGATCGCGGTGCCTTTTGCCAAGATATATTCTTTGAATTTCTCAGCTTCAGCCTCAACCTTCACGCTGTTTTCACCCAAAATCGCTTTACCATTCACCTCAGAAGTAACAATTTCTTTACCAACCTTGAAAAGCTCTTGGCCCATGATTATTTTCTGACCATTTTCTACCAAAACTTTCACGTCTTTCTTGCCAATCACTGGAGCCTTTTCTTTCTTGTCGCTCTTCGCAGCTAATTTCGCTTTGGTGATTGCTTCAGCAAAACCGTAACGATTGATTTCATGACCCATGTAGTAAATCTTCAAAATTTTGATATGAGAACTACTTGGCACTGATTTACCATCAACCACTTTTTGCGCTGATTCAATCTGTACACGTCCGGACTCTTCAGCCAAGAAGGCTTTTCTCTTTGGCGCACGCGCTTCGAAAATTTCTTCTACACGAGGCAAACCTTGAGTAATATCATCAACACCAGCCACACCACCAGTATGAAAGGTTCTCATCGTCAACTGTGTTCCCGGTTCACCAATAGACTGAGCAGCGATAACACCAACAGCGGTACCCATCTTCACGGTCTTGTTGTAACCTAGATCCCAACCATAACACTTCATACACACACCACGAGATAACTTACAGCTAAGTACGGCACGAATTGTCGCTTCTTCAATATCTTCATTTTTGATCTCATCATAAATATCATCATCAATCAAGGTGTCTGCCTTTACCAAAACTTTACCAGCAGTATTAACTAAATCCTTAGCCAAGTTACGACCCAAAACTCTGTTCGCCAAAGTTGTGCCCATTTCTTCACTCTCTTTTTTGTTAATTACCATACCTTCAGTATCACCACAATCTTCTTGAGTGACAATCATATCTTGAGACACATCTACCAAACGACGAGTCAAATAACCAGCGTTCGCTGTTCTCAAGGCCGTATCAGACAAACCTTTACGTACGCCATGAGTCGCGATAAAGTATTCCAATACACCGAAACCCTTTTTAAAGTTTCCTTTAATCGGCAATTCGATAATATCACCAGATGGAGAGGTCACCAAACCTTTCATACCCAAAATCTGTGTCAACTGTGCCCATGAACCACGAGCGCCAGATTCAATCATCGAATAAACCGGACTTTCAATTGGCAAACCTTTTTTACAAATATCAGTTACACGATCCTTGGCTGATGTCCATAACTCAATAATCTTGGAATATCTTTCAGAATCAGTTAATAAACCTTCTTCGAATTGTTCTTGAATCTCTTCGACTTTTTCTTGAGTCGCGTCAATCAAGGCATCCTTCTCATCGAATTGTGGCAAATCGCCCATACTCCAAGAAAGTCCACTTCGTGTAATAAAGTCAAAACTCTTATCTTTTAATTCATCAATTAAAGTCACTGTTTCATCAGCACCGTAATATCTAAAACTATCTTTCACGATATTTTTCAATACACCCTTATCAACCACCTTATTAATGAAACGCAATTTATCAGGCAAAATGTCGTTAAACATCACGCGACCAGCCGTTGTTCTAATAATTTCACCGTTACGCAATTTCACCAACATCGGTTCTTGCAATTTGATTGCCTTAGCATCGTAAGCCAAGATAACTTCATTTTCAGATGAAAACTTCTTCAATTGCTTATCTTCACGATCATCCTTCACCTCGTTCGTCAAATAATATGAACCCCAAACAATATCTTGAGAAGGCGCAACTACAGGGTCCCCTGTCGCTGGTTTCAAAATATTCTTGGTTGAAAGCATGATATTTTCCGCTTCCCAGATTGCTTCTTTGGTCAAAGGCACATGAACGGCCATTTGGTCACCATCGAAATCGGCGTTAAACGCAGAACAAACAGAAGGGTGGATTTGAATCGCTTTACCTTCAATCAAAATCGGTCTAAACGCTTGGATACCTAGTCTATGCAAGGTAGGAGCGCGGTTTAACATTACAAATGAACCCTTGATGATATCTTCCAGGATATCCCAAACCACATCCGCACCAGTTTCCATGAATCTGGAAGCAGAACGCACATTGTGTACGATGCCTTGTTCAATTAACTTACTAATTACAAACGGCTTAAACAATTCAATCGCCATAATTTTTGGCAGACCACATTGATCTAAACGCAATTTCGGATTAACTACAATTACAGAACGTCCAGAGTAATCAATACGTTTACCAAGTAAGTTTTGTCGGAAACGACCTTGCTTACCTTTCAAAGAATCAGCTAATGACTTCAACATTCTCTTTTGTCCAGTGGACGCAATCACAGTCTTACCATGACGAGCGGAGTTATCAATCAAAGCATCAACCGCTTCTTGCAACATACGCTTTTCATTACGACAGATTACTTCCGGTGCGCTCAAATCAGTCAATTGCTTCAAACGATTATTTCGGTTAATTACACGACGATACAAATCATTTAAATCAGAAGTCGCATAACGACCACCGTCCAAGGCAACCATTGGTCGCAAGTCTGGTGGGATAACCGGGATATGAGTCATAATCATCCATTCTGGCTTGATGCTATTACCCAACAAGCTCTTTGCCAATTTCAATCTCTTTACCAATTTATCACGTTTTGAATCCAAACAATCTACTAAATCTTCTTGCAATTTCGCAATCGTTTTTTCCAAGTCAATCTTTTCTAACAAACCACGAACTGATTCAGCACCAATTCCAGCTTCAAAAATATGACCATATTTCAAACTCAAATTCTGATAAACACTTTCGGAAATAATCAACAACGGCACTAACTCTTTCAATTCTTTTTGCGCTTGATCAAGAGCATCATTCAAGTTTTCCATCTTTTCATCATGCACCTTTTTTAAAGACACAATCTTACCATCCATTTCCTCATCAATTTCCAAAACTGATTTTCCTTCCTTGCTCATCTTTTGTTTTTCAGCCTTAATCTCGCTCACCTGTCTGTTAAACTCACCTTCAATTGATTTTTTCTTTGAGGCAAATTCAGTTTTGATTTGGTCCAAAGTCGCCATTTTTAATTCCTCATCCACATCAGTGATGATAAAGTTGGCAAAATAAACTACTTTTTCCAAAGCTTGCATTGATAAACCTAAAAGCAAACCGATTTTTGAGGACAAGCCACGCAAAAACCAAATGTGAGTACAAGGAGTTTCTAATTCGATATGACCCATTCTTTCACGACGAACAATACTACGTGTTACCTCCACGCCACACTTGTCACAAACAATACCTTTGTATCTGATTTTTTTATACTTACCACAATAACATTCCCAATCCTTAGAAGGACCAAAAATCTTTTCGCAAAACAAACCATTCTTTTCTGGCTTTTGAGTGCGGTAATTGATTGTCTCTGGTCTGGTGACTTCACCATGAGACCAAGACAAAATAACTTCAGGAGAAGCTAGTTTGAGTTTTACAGCATTGAAGTCTGTAGTTTTAATTGGATTCAACATATTTTATATATTTAATTTTTTAGAATTAAAATGTATTTTTACATTGTTGGCTCCATAGTCCCGAATGGGCTGTGGAGTCGTTGTGTAATTACTTAAATTTTCATTATGAAATATTTTTATTGATTGCACTAAGGCTCCACAGGGCGCGGCCACTATGGAGCCAACAATGTTTATTCTTCATCAACAACATCAATAATTTCATCGACAATCTCCGGCTCTTCACCAACCTCGCGGATCTCCGCAGCTGGCACTACCACTTCCATGCCTTCGATTTTTTCCACTACTTCATCACTCTCTTCGACTTCGTGAATAACATCTTCACCGCCGATTAATTCCACATCGAGGCCAAGACCTTTTAATTCTCTTGTTAATACATTGAATGATTCCGGTACGTTCAATTTTCTGATTTGCTCACCCTTGATAATCGCTTCGTATGCTTTACTTCGACCAGGAACATCATCAGACTTAATGGTCAAAATTTCTTGCAAACAATGCGCCGCACCATAGGCTTCCAAAGCCCAAACTTCCATTTCACCGAATCTCTGTCCACCAAATTGCGCTTTACCACCCAAAGGCTGTTGCGTAATCAAGGAGTAAGGTCCGATTGATCGTTGATGCACTTTGTCATCAACCATATGGTTAAGTTTTAACATGTATTTGTAACCAACGGTTACTTTATTATCAAAAGCCTCACCAGTCTTACCATTAAACAAGCGGACTTTACCATCACCCGGCAATCCAGCTCGAATCAATTCATCCTTGATTTGTTGTTCAGTGATACCATTCAAAACCGGAGTCGCTACTTTGTAGCCCAATTTCTTCGCCGCAAAGCCTAAATGAGTTTCTAACAACTGACCAAGGTTCATACGAGAAATAATACCCAATGGCGACAAAATAATATCAACTGGAGTACCATCTTCTAGGTAAGGCATATCTTCGATAGCCACCACTTTGGAAATAACACCCTTGTTACCATGACGACCAGCCATCTTGTCACCAACTTGAATCTTTCTTAAGTTCGCAACGGTAACTTGAATTGACTGATGCACACCTGCGGACAACTTATCACCCGCTTCACGCGTAAACTTCTTGATATCAACTACCTTACCATGTTCACCATGTTCAAGATAAAGAGATGAATCACGCACGTCTTTCGCCTTCTCACCAAAGATAGCTCTTAACAATTTTTCTTCCGCTGATAATTCTGTTTCACCTTTTGGAGTAATCTTACCAACCAAAATATCACCAGAGCTAACTTCAGCACCAATACGGATAATACCCTTTTCATCTAAATCTCTTAATTTTTCTTCACTAATATTTGGAATATCGCTTGTTACCATTTCCGGTCCAAGCTTTGTATCACGCACGTCGATTGTGTATTCTTCAATATGAATTGAAGAGAACACGTCATTACTTACCATTCTTTCTGATACAATAATAGCATCTTCAAAGTTAAATCCTTCCCAAGTCATAAAGGCCACCAAGACATTTCTGCCCAAAGCTAATTCACCACGATCGATAGAAGGACCATCACTCAAAACTTGACCTTTCTTAATCACTTCGCCTTGGCTCACAATCGGTCTTTGATTGATACAACTAGATGCATTAGAGATTAAAAATTTAGTCAATTCGTAGTTCTTTCTTTCACCATTCTTATATTCAACCTTAATATGCGCTGCATCCACACTGATTACTTTACCATCGTCCTTTGCTACCACCACGTGACCAGAGTTAATCGCCGCATTGGCTTCAACACCAGTACCCACAATCGGAGAATCAGGAAAAATCAAAGGCACAGCTTGACGTTGCATGTTTGTACCCATCAAGGCTCTCTGTCCATCGTCATGTTCCATAAATGGAATCAATGAAGTCGCTACAGAAATAATTTGATTCGCTGCCACACCAACAAAGTCAATGTGATGCACGTCTACGCTCGAAGGCTTGCCATGCACACGGCCTTCACAACGATGCACCAAAAAGTGACCGTTCTTATCAATCGGAGTTGTAAACGCTGTCGTTGTATATTTTTCTTCTTCAAAAGCATCAAGATAAACAATCTCGTGAGTTACTACCGGTTTGATCGGAATAGTAATCCCCGCTTCAATCTCGTCCGCCATTTTCTTCGCTACTGCTGAATTGATGGTTTCGCCTGCTTGAATCAAAAGCTTGCCTTGTTTGCCATCTTTCATTGCATAAATATCATCACGAGTAATCTTGCCTTCAGTAATTTTTGGATCATTTTCAATATCAGTCAAAACTTTTCGATAAGGCGCCTCCAAGAATCCGTAGTCATTCAACTTCGCATAACCGGCAAGGTGACCTACTAAACCAATATTCGGACCTTCCGGAGTAGCAATCGGACAAATACGGCCGTAGTGAGTAGCGTGCACATCACGCACGTCGAAACCAGCGCGTTCTCTGGTCAAACCACCAGGACCCATCGCGGACAAACGACGCTTGTGTTCCAATTCAGCCAAAGGATTTGTTTGATCCATGAATTGTGACAGCTGGGAAGACATAAAAAACTCCTTCACTACAGAAATCACTGGACGAGCATTGATCAACTTACCAGGATTAATTTCTTCCAAATTAGCAGTACTCATTCTATCTTTCACGATACGCTCCATACGAGCCAAACCAACACGGAATTTGTTTTGAATCAATTCACCAATGGCTCGCACACGACGATTACCCAAATGATCAATATCATCTTCAGGCTCTTGAGTAATATTCAATCTGATAACTTCTTTAATAATCGCTACCAAATCTTCTCTTCTTAAGATTCTAGTTTCTTTGTTGTTTGGAATATCAAATCCAAATCTTCGATTCAATTTATATCTACCAACACGGTCAAAATCATAACGGTCAAAACGGAAGAACATCGAGTGAATCAATTGACGTGCGTTATCAGTAGTAGCCAAATCACCCGGTCGAATTCTCTTATATACTTCCTTCAAACCTTCCGCTTCATTCTTAGCTAAATCCTTAGAGATAGTCGCATCAATATAACCTTCGTCTTCACCCTCTCTTGGAATATCAACATCTTTAAATAATGCTTTAATCGCCTCATCAGTTTCAATGCCAAAAGCCCGCAACAATGAAGTAACGGCTACTTTTCTCTTTCTATCAATTCTGACCCAGATAACTTTGTTCGCGTCTGTCTCCAATTCTAACCAAGCACCACGATTTGGAATAATCTTCGCTCCGTAATATTTTTTGCCCTTCAAAAACTCAGCGGTGAAAATAACACCCGCACTTCTGATTAACTGAGACACCACTACACGCTCAATACCATTAACAATAAAAGTTCCGTTATCAGTCATTAATGGGAAATCTCCCAAAAATACCTCTTGCGCGGAAACTTGTTCAGTTCGCTTATTTACCAATTTCACCTTTACCCGCAAAGGCGCTTCATAAGTAATATTCTTCGCCCGACTCTCAACTTCGTCAAATTTAGGCTCATCAAGGACATAATCCTCAAAATATAGCTCCAAGTCACGACCGATGAAATCAGTCACTGGTGAGATCTCATCAAAAAGATCAGCTAATCCATTTTTTAAAAACCAGTTATACGAGTTCTTTTGAACTTCGATAAGGTCTGGCATCGGCATTGACTCAGCGATATCAGTAAAATACTTTCTATCCTGATGTCCTCTATACTTAGTGGTTTTTGTCTCGGGCATATACGTTATATATTTAAATTTATTATTATGTAAACTAATTATTGTCGTAATGTATCCAGTCTCCCTCTCCTGGCCAGGAGAGGGTTAGCGTAATCCTCGTCCAATCTAATATAAAGGGGACGGGGTGAGGTTGTTTTTCTGTGTGTGAACGCGAATTTTTGCACTAACCTTTGCGGAAAAAAAAGATGTATTTCTTTTAAAATACAAAAAAATCTCAATTACCAAATTTGAAATTGAGTCTGCCCTATGCGGGACTTTTTTAACTTAATTTAAGAGAATAAATGTTCACCTAAACTTGAAATTAATGTTTTATTAATAGGCTATGGGGAAATGATTTAAAAACATATTCGCCGATATTTGTCAACGAATGTCTTATAATAATAACAAGGGGCATCGCTCTTGTCAAGAGGTTTATTTTTGTTTAATTTTAGCAAATGTTAATATCTTTTGATATTCTAAAAAATAGTTACTACTTTTTCTTCAAATTATTCAGTAATCCGCGCGCAGTTGCCCGATCATCCCAAGTAATCCGCTCCCCATTCGCCACGCAAATTGCCTGCTCGCTGCCTTTGCCAGTAATCAGCACAATATCGTCTTTTACCGCCATTTCTAGCGCTTTTTTAATGGCTTCACCGCGATCCATGATTTTGAATAGGTTTTGGTCTAGTTTCTTGCCTTCATTTTCCGCTCCTAGCGCCACTTGGTCGATAATTAGCTGAGGATCGTCGTCATATGGGTCTTCATTGGTTACTATGACAATATCGGCTCTCTTGCCTGCGATAGCGCCTAATATTGGTCTTCTGGATACATCACGGCCGCCTCCAGTTGAGCCTAGGACGTGAATAATTTTATTGTGGCTGATTAATTCCACTGTGTCATATAATTTATTAACTGCATTAGGTTCAAAGGCATAATCCACAATCACGACAAAATCTTGACCTTCGTCGATTCTTTCCAGGCGACCAGCCACACCGTCTATTTTTTCTAACCCTTCTCTAATTTTCGCCTTTGGCAATCCCTGCACTAGACCGATACAATAGGCAAACATGGCATTCAGCGCATTAAACGTGCCCAACACTCGCAAATTTATAATCCGACCATCAATACTAAAACTCGTGCCAGCTCCACTCACTTTAATGTCGCCATATTCCAAACACTGCATAGTTTCATTATCACTTTGCAAACATCTATCAGCGGTAAAAACAATTTTACGATCTGCCCAAAAATCCAAGAAATAATCGACATTATCATCGTCACCATTAGCTACAATCACCTTTTTAACTCTTTCAAGACCAATTTTCTTCATCCCACTATCTGCCTTCTCCACTATTTTCGCCTCATTCATAAACTTATGCTTGCAATTTTTCAAATGCGCAAACAACTTGCCCTTCGCCTCTTTGTAATTCTGGAAAGAGCCGTGCGACTCGATATGTTCCGGGTACAGCCCAGTAAAGACTAGCCAATCATAATTGATAAAACGATGGCGAAACTGAACCACGCCCTCGGAGGTCGTCTCCACAATCGCATACTGGCAACCATTTCGCACCATATCCCGCAACATTTTCTGCGTAAAGAAGCGCCCCACCATCGTCATTTTCTTATCATTCAACCATTCCCGATTCCCATTATGAAACATCGCCGTCGAAGTAAAACCCACTTTCAAGCCGGCATTTTCCAAAGTTTTGGCAATCAAATAAGTGCTCGTAGTCTTCCCCGTCGTCCCCGTCACCCCGATCACAATCAGCTTTTCGCTCGGAAAACCATAAAAAAAAGCCGCTAACCAAGCCATAAAATAGTGATATGGCGGTTGCAATGCTTTAAAGACTTTTTTGGGAATCAATTTTTTAACTAGATTTAATGTTTTCATAATGTCTTATACACATCATAACATTTTAAAAAAAATCTGTATAGCTTGACAAGATATTGAATATGTGCTATTATATCAATTATGAACATTTAAAAAAAATCCTCAAAAAAGGAGACACAAACAATGTTGAAAAAACTGGAATCAATAAACGTGCCAATTATTGGATTATGTGTAACGTTTGCAGGAATGGGAATACTCCTATATGTGCTGACAAATTATTTTGCT
>Ga0180015_1000086_pt1 | contig 25249 bp, 23 predicted proteins | sample KR13_S2_MetaG_FD_116508 | JGI IMG/M metagenome (GOLD analysis project Ga0180015, IMG submission 116508) | Groundwater microbial communities from the Olkiluoto Island deep subsurface site, Finland - KR13_S2_MetaG | ecosystem: Environmental > Aquatic > Deep subsurface > Groundwater | place...
GGCTGGCGTCCAGTGTCACCGCGTTCCCCCAGCAAACACGTCCAGGGATTGTCCACTTTGCGGGCATCTGGACGAGTTGAACCGTGAGGGTGAGTCTTTCCGCTGTCTGGGTTGTGGGTTCTCCCATGACGCGGATTACGTGGGGAGCCTCAACGTACTCTCACGGTTCACCGGGGAGCCTGTAGTCCCCCGGAGCGTGAAACCGGAACTGGTGTTTGTTCCATAGGGGAATAGAATACTATGGTTCTGGCAACTATCAACAGTATCTCACCGAGCTCGATGAATACCGGCTCCACTAGTCGGCTAGTTTCTTCAGCGCACGACCGTATCTAAGGTTTGTCTCCGCGACGGCATCCTCGAACTTCTTTCGGCGTTTCTCATCCCTGACAGGCGAGATAATAAGAACCTCACCGTCGGTAGAGATATCAAGTGGCGTTTCGGCATTTATGTTAAGGAGATCCAACACTCCGCGCTGCATCACCAGAGCCAGGCTGTTGCCATGTTTGGTCAGTTTCTTTATCATGCTCAACCCCCTATAGTTGGTTATTATATTGTAATTACATTGTAGTACTGTTAATAACCGGATTCAAGCGGTGAGATGCTTGCTTGGTTTGATATTGCGTACTCTGCGTGGTGTCGGAGGGGGGACTCGAACCCCCACAGGCCTACGGCCCACAAGGCCCTCAACCTTGCGCGTCTACCAATTCCGCCACTCCGACACGGTTCGTAGGAAATGATGATAATCCGAGAGAGGTCAGATGTCCACAGGAGACTCTGCAACGACTGCCCGTTCCTAGTATCCCGTCTCATGAATACAACGGCATTCGAACTCTGCTCCCGTCCACACCGCCTGCGTTCCGCTTCCTCGACGTACTCCAAGAGTACGACTCGGTCGCGCGCCTTGCCGGAGCGGCGCCACGCTCTCGGTGCGTCACAGTACCTATGAGACGGAACACTAGCCGTTTCCGGCGGTGATCTCCTTGTTCCTCCAGGCGGAGTACTCCCGCTCACGGGCCTTGTCCACTATCTTGGTCGCATAGAAGTTATTCTTACCCACCCGGCGGAAAAACCTCCCGTACTTTCCATGGACCTCGATGAAATCCCCGTTCTCGAGGGTGGGTGGCAACCGGAACGACCTGTTGAACCATACGTGCGTCATCTCTCCATCGTCGTCGCAGAGGTCGAAGCTGATATCGAACGAGAGTAGCTTAGAGTTGCGTCCCTTCTTCCTGGAGAAGGTCTGAAACGGATTCGTCGAGATATTCTGGACGATGCCCGAAACGATCTTCTTCATCACACCTGCCTCTGGAGCGCTTATGCTACTATTCTTGTCGGTCAATACACCGTGTAACTTTATCTTACACCAGCGGCCGCCGCCGGAAAACAGGTTCCCCGCTTCCCGGAATCACCCCAGGATGCCCGACAACCGGTCGAGCAGGAGGTCCGCCAGTTCCACCTTGGACATCATTGAGAGTACGACATCACCGGTCTCGGGCCCGATGACCGCGGCCATGTTGGTCCTGGCAGCGAACCCGGAATCGGCCTCGTCAACCTTGTTCGCGACAACCAAGTCCATATCCTTCACCGCGAGTTTCTCTCTCGCGTTCTCGATCACGTTATCGGTCTCCGCGGCAAAACCGACGACTATACAGTCTCCTTTCACATCTGAGACCGCCATCAGTATGTCCTCCGTGGGCTCGAGTTCCAGTTCCGGTACCCCGCCTTTCTTCTTTATCTTCCTCCCGGCGACTACCTTCGGCCTGTAGTCTGCCACCGCCGCCGCCATGATAAGCGCGTCGGTGCCGTCCATGCCCTCCATAACCGCCTGCTTCATCTGCGCGGCCGATACCACCGGTATCACTTCCACTCCCGCTGGATACGGAATGCTTACCGGACCGGATATAAGGGCAACGTCCGCCCCCCTCCGGGCCGCCCGTTCCGCCACGGTAAAGCCCATCAACCCTGTCGAGGGGTTGGAGAGAAAACGTACAGGGTCAATAAACTCCCTGGTCGGCCCCGCGGTAACAGTTATCGCCTTTCCCTCCAGGTCGGAGACACGTTTTATCTCACGCTCCAGCGCCTTCATGATCTCCACCGGCTCCGCCATTCGTCCGACGCCCTCGTCGCCACAGGCAAGGTCACCCTCTCCGGGTTCCACGATCATCGCCCCTGTCTCACGCAGGCGCGCCAGATTATCCACCGTGACCGGGTGCCGGTACATCCGGGTGTTCATCGCCGGGGCGAAGACCACCGTGCCCCTGGCCGCGAGCAGTGTTGTGGATAGCAGGTCGTCCGCTACTCCACGGGCCGACCTTGCTATCGTGTTGGCGGTGGCAGGGGCGACCACTATCAAGTCCGCCTCCTCGGAGAGCGATATGTGCGGCAACGGGGACGATGGGTCGGACCACAGGGACGTGGCAACCGGGTTCCCGGTAATGGTCCTGAAAGTCAGGGGCGTCACGAACTGCCTGCCGGCGTCGGTCATTATCACCTTCACGTCGGCACCGCGCCTTATCAGCAACCGGGCCAACTCCACGGCCTTGTACGCCGCGATTCCCCCGGTTACCGCGAGAAGGATTCTCCTGCCGTCGAACTGGTCAACCATGGTCCGCGGGCCTTACTCCGCGTCTTCCATCTCTGAACGGTCGTACTCGATCTTTCCCTCCGCGATCTCCTCCAACGCCACGCTGAGGGGTTTCCTGGAGATGTCCTCCAGCCTCATCGGGGCTACTCCGCCCAAGCCCTCACCCAGGCGTTTCTGGAAGTTAATGATCTGACGCGCCCTCTTCGCCGCCTCGATCACCAGGGTAAACTTGTTCTCCGAGTGCTCCAGCAACTCCTCGATCTTGGGGTTGACTATCGATGCCTTCTCTTCCATGTCAGACCTGCTCTCCTCTCAGTACCCTTGCCAGTTCATCCGCGGCCTCTTCAACGTCACTGTTTACGATCACTACGTCGCAATCGCTCTCTCCCGTCTCTACTTCCCACGGGGCGACCTCTATCCGTGCCCCTATTTCGCTCTCACTGTCGGTGCCCCTCTTCCTCAAGCGCGACTCTAACTCCTCCATCGAGGGCGGCATGATAAAGACCAGCAGTGCCCCGGCCAACTGCGAGCGTACCGTAAGCGCGCCCTTGACATCCACCTCTATCAGCACGTCCCGGCCGGACGAAACCGCGTTCCGGACCTCGCTCTTGAGCGTTCCGTACCTGTTACCGTAGACCTCTTCGGACTCCAGGAACTCACCCTGCTCTATTAGTCGCTCGAACTCCTCCTCCCCCAGGAAGTAGTAATCCTTTCCGTTGACCTCTCCCTGCCTGGGTGCGCGCGTCGTCGCCGAAACAGCGTAATGCACGCCCGGCGTTTCGGAAAGGACCTTGCGAATCAGCGTGCCCTTCCCCGCCCCCGACGGCCCCGCCACCACGAACACTCTTCCGGCCTTTTTCATACAGTACCAATCGGGAATCCCTATCGCTTCCACCGGTCGACCGGAAGAAGACCTTGACGTCTCGTCGAATAAGGGGATTATACGGAATATCCAACGTTCCGTACAGTAGCCTGGGCTGTTTGAGCCACTGGTACCTGTCACCAGTGCGTCATTTTGAGCCACTGGTACCTGTCACCAGTGCGTCATTGACGCAACGGGGTAACCCTATAATGCCTGGTTCAGCCGGTGTAACGGCTTCCGGGAGCGTCGATGGGGACCCCCCGTGCGCACAGCGGGCACTCGTCCGGGGGGTACGAGGCGACTTGAAGCCGGAGAAGGGAGCACAACCGGTACTCCCCGGCGTCCAGTTTGCCCCTGTCGACCATGCAGCAGAGGGCAGTTACCGATGCGCCCGCCTCCTCGACCATCCGCGCCAGTTCCATTATCGAGCCGCCGGTGGTTATCACGTCCTCTACCAGCAACACCCTCGAGCCGGCGGGTATCTCAAAGCCCCGTCGCAACTCCATCTTCCCGTTATGCCTCTCGGCGAATACCAGTTCCACCCCCAGCGCCAGCGCGACCGTAAACCCTATCACCACCGCACCCAGCGCCGGGCAAAGCACGAGGCCGACCTCCCCTTCCACCTTCTCAGCCAGCGCGTTTCCAACCCGCACCGCGTCGTCCGGGTCACGGAGCAGGAGAGCGCACTGCACGTAGGTGTCGCTATGCCTCCCCGAAGACAGCTTGAAGTGGCCATTCCGCAGCGCTCCGCTGCTCTCGAGCAGTTCCAGCAACTCCTTCTCGTCCAATATCGTTCCTCCTCAACGGGTCAATATATCCTTCAGTATCCCGGCGGCCACGGCGGGTGGGTCATCCGCGTTGTAGAGCGGCCTTCCCACCACCAGGAAATCCGCACCGGAGTCCATGGCGTCGCGAGGTGTCGCGACCCTTCTCTGATCGTCTGTGCCGATCGGGGCGATTCGAACTCCAGGGGTCACCAGGACGATGTTGTCCCCCACAGCGCGACGCACCGGGAGCGTTTCCAATGGCGATGTCACCAGCCCGTCCATTCCAGAGTCCACCGCGAGCCTCGCGAGCCGTATCACCTGTTCCTCGATCGGTGCGGTTACCCCTATCTTCTCAAGTGCGAGAAGATCCATGCTGGTAAGGACCGTAACCCCTATCAGAATGGGCTTCCTGAGGCCCGACCGGGAGCACTCCTCCTTCACCGCCCTGCCCGCCGCCCTCATCATTTCCTGGCCGCCGGTGGCATGAACGGTGAGCATGAACGGCTCGTACTGGCAAAAAACCCGGCAGGCGTTCGCAACTGTATTAGGGATATCGTTCATCTTGATGTCCAGAAAAACCTCGAAGCCGTCATCTTTCAGCGCCTCTACCGCCCACGAGCCCGAGCCGGAAAACAGTTGCAGCCCCACCTTTACAATGTCAACGGACTCGCGGACCTCCCCGGCAAGCCGCCTTGCCTCACTCAGATCGGTGGTGTCCAGTGCAATTATCAGCGGGCTGAGATCACTTATGTCGCTATTTTTCACAGTGCCTCTCTTGTGTATTCATCTTAATGCCGGCAGGATGCCGGCGCTACAATACGGTTCTTGCCGGCAGGATGCCGGCGCTACCTTGAGGTTTCCGTGAGAGTGCCGGTCAGTTCTCCTGCGCTACGGGCACCGGCGCGCTCAATTGCGCCGGGCAACTCGTCAATGATATCAAGAACCCTTCCGGGGTCCCTGAACAGCGCCGTGCCGACCGAGACGGCGCTCGCCCCCGCAATAAGGAACTCCAGCACGTCTCCGGTGTCGCAAATACCCCCGCCGCCTATTATGGGTAACCCGGTCGCCTCGTAGCACTCCCATATCGCCTTTAACGCCACCGGCTTGATAGCCGGTCCGGAGAGGCCTCCGATCACCCCACCGAGGCGCGGAGTCCTGGTCGCCGGGTCGATTGCCAGCCCGGGAATCGTGTTTATCAACGTCAGGCCATCGGCGCCGGCCTTCTGTGCGGCAACCGCAATGCGCGAGATATCGGCAACCGCCGCGGTCAGTTTGACGAACACCGGCAGGTCACAGTTCTCCTTGACCGACATCACTATAGCGGAGGTTGCCCCGGGATCAACACCGAACTGTATGCCCCCTTTCTCGACGTTGGGACAGGACACGTTCACCTCCAGGGCATCTACCCCACCGGCGCCCTGGATGCGCGCGGCCAGACGCGCGTATGATCTTACGGTATCCCCGGCGATGCTGGCGAAGACCGGAGTTCCCAGCCCCTCCAGCGCCGGGATGATATCCGCGATGAGCGCCTGTACCCCGACGTTCTCCAGGCCTATCGAGTTCAGCATCCCGGCCGCCGTTTCCCAGACTCTTGGCTCGGGGTTTCCCTTCCTGGGTTCCAGGGTCACCGACTTCAACACCAGGGCCCCGACCCTGGAAAGGTCCACCAGGGAAGACAGTTCGATCCCGTAGCCCGCCGTGCCTGACGCCAGTATGACCGGGTTTGCGAGCTTCACTCCGGCCACTTCGACCGCCAGTTCCACGTCCCCCACCTGTTACTCCCTTATAATAGTGATGCTAATGATGTTAATGTATTATACTGTTCTATAACAATACGAATGATGATATTTATAAGTACTGTTATTCAATATCTCCCGCTCCCGTCCATGCAACCTTATACGATTCAAACACCGGGCCGTCCGAGCAAACACAAAGGTTTTCTGCTCCCCTGCCCTCAATGACGCAACTCCGGCACGCCCCAATCCCGCACCCCATCCTGGAGGCGAGGGAGACCTGGCAGGGCACGCCTGCTTCCTCCGAAATCCCGGCTACGACCGTCATCATCGCCTGTGGGCCGCAGGTGTAAACGGCATTGTACACCACTCCCTCGAGGCGGCCGTCCGCACCGCCGGAAACCATCCCCCTGTTTCCCAGAGAACCGTCGTCGGTATAGACATCCACACCGCCTTTAAGGCCCGAAAGCGGCCGATAGAACTGCCCCGCCGACCTGAACCCGGCCAACAGGTCATACTCCTTATCGCCGCGGTCCATCTCGGAGGCCAGGAAGAAGAGGGGCGCTATCCCCATCCCCCCCGCAACCAGGAGCGCCTTCCCGTCTTCGGCCAGTGAGAACCCCCTGCCCAGCGGGCCGAGCAATCCCACCTCGTCCCCGTCCTCCAGGGAGCAGAGGCGCTCCGTCCCCCACCCCACCGACTCAACCAGGAACTTGAGCACGGCAACCTCATCGTCCCACCGTGTGACGCCGTGGACGCTCAAGGGCCTCGGGAGCATGTGCTCACGGCCGCCGCCGCAGTTGAACTGATAGAACTGGCCAGGCACCGGCTGAGCCACCGGAGGACCTCCATCCAGACGGAACTCCAGGATGAACACGCCGGGGGAGGCTTCCTCCCGGCGCTCCAGCGTGGCGGCGCAGGTGACGCCTCTTGTAGGAGATGCGATGTCAGCCACCCGCCGGCTCCTCTATCTCGCGGTGGTACTCCTGTATGCTCTTCACGCTGAGACCTCTCTCCTTGAGCGCCTCGATCCCCATTATCACGATTTCGGCAAGCTCGATGGTGGTGATGCAGGGAACGCCGTTGACGGTGGCCTCGGTCCTGATGCGATATCCGGCCCCGCGGCTACCCTGGCCGCCGGGCACGTTTATCACCAGGTCGATCTCCCCGTCCCTTATCAGGTCCACAACGTCAGGGCTCCCCTCCCCCACCTTCCTGACCGTCTCGACGTTGACGCCCTTCTCCGCCAGCTTCCGGGCGGTACCCTCGGTAGCGAGTATCCTGAAGCCCTGTTGCTCCAGGCGTTTCGCCAGGTAAACGCCCGCCGGCTTTTTCCGGTCGGGAACGCTGACGAACACGGTGCCGGAGATGGGAAAGTGGTTGTAACTGGCTATCTGCGCCTTGACCATCGCCATTCCTATCCCCGAGTTGGAGCCGGGTGAGTAGTCGTCGATCCCCATCACCTCGCCGGTGGACTTCATCTCCGGCCCCAGAACGGTATCCACCCCCGGGAACCGGACAAACGGGAGCACCGCCTCCTTGATAGACACATGCTTTAGGCCGGAAAAACGCTCCTCCCCGAGCCTCAGCTCTCCCAGCGTCTGCCCCAGCATCAGGCGGGTTGCCATCTTGGCGATGGGTATGCCGATGGTCTTGCTCACGAACGGCACCGTCCGGCTGGCCCGGGGGTTGACCTCGAGTACGAACACCTCGTCCCCCTTGACCGCGTACTGGACGTTTATGAGCCCGACAACGCCCAGCTCGACGGCGAGGCGCCGTGTGTGCTCCCTGATGGTCTCCTTGACCTCCTCGCCTATGAACGGCGGCGGTATGACGCACGCCGAGTCCCCGGAGTGTATACCCGCTTCCTCCACGTGCTCCATTATCGCGGCTATATATATCTCTTTCCCGTCAGAGAGAGCGTCAACGTCTATCTCCTTGGCGTCCTCCAGAAACTTGTCTATCAACACCGGATGCTCCGGGGAGGCCTTCACCGCTGTCTCTATGTATCGCCCCATCATCTCATCGTTATAGACGATCTCCATCGCCCTGCCGCCCAGAACATACGACGGCCTCACCAGCACCGGATACCCGATCCTCCTTGCCGCTTCCAGCGCTTCGGCCGCCGAAGTGGCGGTCCCGTCCGGCGGGTGGTTGATGCCCAGACCCTTGAGCACGCGCCCAAACCTCTCCCTGTCCTCAGCCCTGTCTATCGCTGACGGAGAGGTGCCCAGGATGTTCACCCCGGCGCGCTCCAGGGGAATCGCCAGCTTTAGCGGGGTCTGCCCACCCAGCTGGACTATTACCCCTATCGGGCGCTCTCGGTCCACGATGTTCATGACGTCCTCAAAAGTGAGCGGCTCGAAGTAGAGGCGGTCGCTGGTGTCATAGTCGGTGGATACCGTCTCGGGGTTGCAGTTGACCATTATGGTCTCGTAGCCCAACTCCTGGCAGGCGAAAGAAGCGTGCACACAGCAGTAGTCGAACTCTATCCCCTGCCCGATGCGATTGGGGCCGCTCCCCAGTATCATTACCTTTTCCTTGTCGGTGGGCCGCACCTCGTCCTCGGACTCGTAAGTTGAGTAGTAGTACGGTGTGTAGGCCTCGAACTCCGCCGCGCAGGTGTCCACCGACTTGAACACCGCAACGATACCCCTCCCCAGGCGATGCTCCCGCACCTCCGCCTCGGTGCCTCCCAGAAGACGGGCCAGTTCGACGTCGGAGAACCCGTACCGCTTCGCCTCAAGGAGCAGGTCATCGGGTACGCCGCCAAGTCTGTGGCGGGCCAGTTCCTCCTCCATTTCGGCCACCTGGAGCAGGTTGTCCAGGAACCAGGGGTCCACCCCGGTCCTCTCGAATATCTCGCCTGTGTCCATTCCCACCTGCAGGGCGCGGAATATCTGGAACAGGCGGCGGTGGCTGGGCTTCTCCAGTTGCCCGGGGAGATCGTCTACGGGGGTTTCTTCTGAGTCCCTCAAGCTGTAGCGGTCTATCTCCAGGGACCGCACCGCCTTCTGGATGGACTCCTTGAACGTGCGCCCGATGGACATCACCTCGCCCACCGATTTCATACTGGTGGTAAGGGTCTGGTCCGCGCCGGGGAACTTCTCGAACGCCCACCGGGGGATCTTGACCACGCAGTAGTCGATAGCGGGCTCGAAGCAGGCGTACGTCTCGCGGGTTATGTCGTTGGGTATCTCGTCCAGCGTGTAGCCTACCGCGAGCTTGGCGGCGATCTTGGCTATGGGGAACCCTGTAGCCTTGGAGGCCAGGGCGCTGGAGCGTGATACCCGGGGGTTCATCTCTATGACCACCATATGGCCGGTGTCCGGCTCGATGGCGAACTGTATATTGGAGCCACCGGTCTCCACCCCTATCTCGCGCATGATCGCGATGGATGCGTCACGCAGGACCTGGTACTCCATGTCGGTGAGCGTCTGGGCCGGGGCCACGGTTATGGAATCCCCGGTGTGTACCCCCATGGGGTCGAAGTTCTCGATGGAGCAGACTATCACCACGTTGTCGTTCTTGTCCCGCATTACCTCCAGCTCGTACTCCTTCCAGCCCTTGACCGACTTCTCGATCAAGATCTCGGTAATGGGGCTCAGGTCGAGTCCGTACCTGGCGATCTCCAGGAACTCCTCCATGTCGTACACCAGCCCCCCTCCCCCGCCCCCCAGGGTGAAGCTGGGCCTTATGACCAGCGGGAAACCGAGCCGACGGGCTACCTCTTTCGCCTCGGGTAGCGTGTAGGCGAAGTCGCTCTCCGGCAGGTCCAGGCCGATGTTCCTCATCGCCTCCTTGAAGAGGTTGCGGTCCTCGGCCTTGTTGATGACATCGTAGCTGGCCCCTATCATCTCGACGCCGAACCGCTCCAGCACCCCACTACTCGCTAATTCAACCGACACGTTGAGGCCTGTCTGGCCACCCAGCGTCGGGAGCAGTGCCTGCGGGCGCTCCCGCTCGATGATCTTCGCGACCCACTCGGGGGTTATCGGCTCGATGTAGGTCCTGTCGGCGAACTCGGGGTCGGTCATTATGGTCGCGGGGTTACTGTTCACCAGGACCACCTCGTAACCGTCATCTCTCAGGACCTTGCACGCCTGGGTTCCGGAGTAGTCAAACTCGCACGCCTGGCCGATGATGATCGGCCCCGAACCCACAATCAGTATCTTCTCTATATCGTCCCGTCGCGGCATCTATCGCCACTCCCTCATCCGCTGAGCGAACTGCTCGAACAGGTAACGCGAGTCATGCGGCCCCGGCGAGGCCTCCGGGTGGTACTGGACCGAGAACGCCCCCGCCTCATCGCAGCTCAACCCCTCCGATGTGTCGTCGTTCAGGTTCTGGTGGGTGAGCTCGACATCCCCAAACTTGCAGGCCGAAAGTGACTCCGTGTCAACCGCGAACCCGTGGTTCTGGGCGGTAATCTCCACCCGGCCGGTGTCCCGGTTCAAGACCGGCTGGTTGGCCCCCCGGTGCCCGAACTTGAGCTTGTAAGTGCTTCCACCCAGGGCCAGCCCCAGCAACTGGTGTCCCAGGCATATCCCGAACAACGGCTTCTTCCCCAGAATGCCTCGGATCGCCTCAACCGCGTAGGTAACCGCGCCCGGGTCTCCGGGCCCGTTTGACAGAAAGACCCCGTCCGGGTCACGCCGGAGCACCTCGGCCGCGGTGGTGGACGCGGGGACCACCGTGACCCGACAGCCGTTCCCGGCAAGCAGTCTCAGGATGTTCCTCTTGATGCCGAAATCATACGCCAGGACCTCGAACGTCGGCTCGCCTACCGTGTCGTCCTCCCATACATACGGCTCCCCGGTGGTCACCTCCTTGACCATGTCCCTCCCAACGAGCCCGGGAGCGCGTTTGACCTTTGACAGGAGGCTATCGGTGTCCAGATCCGTGCTGCTCAGGGCCGCCTCCATGGCGCCCCGGGTGCGTATGTGCCGGGTGAGCGCCCGGGTGTCCAGCCCCTCTATGCCCACCACCCCGTTTTCCTCGAGAAACGCCTCCAGACCACCGGTTGCGCGCCAGTTGCTGTGCAGGCGTGACAACTCCCTGACCAGGAATCCCCCCATGTAAACCCGTGGGGATTCGTAGTCATCGGCGTTCACCCCGTAGTTGTCTATCAGGGGGTAGGTCATGGTGACCATCTGCCCCGCGTACGACGGGTCGGTGAGTATCTCCTGGTACCCTGCCATGCTGGTGTTGAAGCATGCCTCGCCGAGAAACTCCCCCGAGGCCCCCATGCTCAGGCCCTCGAATACGGTACCGTCCTCCAGGACCAGTACCGCGGGCTTTCTTCCCTCGGGGATGTACATTCGCTTACCTTGTTCCTTCCGCCAACTCTCCGTCTATTACCACGAGTCGCCCCTTGAACAACGTGTGCTGCACCCTGCCCCTGACGTCCCAGCCGGCGTAAGGGGTGTTCCGCGAGCGCGACATGAACTCCCCGGGATCGACCGTCCATCTTTGCTCAGGATCGAAAACGACCAGGTTGGCGTCGTCTCCCTCCTCCAGTGCCGTGCCGTAACCCCAGCGTTCCATACTCATTATCCTCGCCGGCGCCTCGGTTAACCTGGCGATAGCGTCCTCCAGCGACAGCACGCCGGAATCCACCACCTTCGTCATCACCAGCGCCAGGCACGTCTCCAGCCCCACCACCCCGAACAGGGCCCGGTCGAACTCGGTCTCCTTCTCGTGAGACGCGTGAGGGGCGTGGTCCGTGGCTATCACGTCTATTGTTCCGTCGGCGAGGCCCTCCATCAGCGCCTCGACGTCTCCCCGGGAACGCAACGGCGGATTCATCTTCAAGTTCGTGTCATAAGATGTCAGCATGGAGTCGTCCAGCGAGAAATGATGCGGCGCCACCTCGCAGGTCACCCGTACTCCGCGTCTCTTGGCGCTACGTACCAGCTCAACCGAGCCGGAGGTCGAAATGTGCGCCAGATGCAGCGTGGCGCCGGTCTTCTCCGCCAGGCATATGTCGCGGTAGACTCCTATCTGTTCGGCCTCGCCGGGAATACCCCGCAACCCCAGCAACGTGGAGTAGTACCCCTCGTTCATCTGGCCGCCGTCCGAGAGGCTTCTCTCCTCGCTATGCGAGATGATAAGCGCGCCTATGGTCCGCGCGTACTCCATCGCGCGGCGCATCATCTCCGAATTGGCAACGGGGTCGCCGTCATCGCTGTACCCCATGACCCCGGCCCGGCATGCCGCCATCTCTCCCATCGGGGCCAACGTCTCGCCCCTCCTGCCAACCGTTATCGCCCCGTGCGGCAGGACCATGCAAAAACCCTCGTCCACCCCACGGTCGTACACGTACTCCGCCACCGAGAGGTTGTCTACGGGGGGCTCGGTGTTTGGCATGCAGAAAACCGCCGAGAAGCCACCCCGGGCGGCGGCCCTGCTGCCGCTCGCTATGTCCTCCTTGTACTCCATTCCCGGCTCGCGGAGGTGAACATGCATATCCACCAGTCCGGGGGCCACCACGCAGCCGGAAGCGTCGATTACCATCGCGCCGCCGGCGTTGATCCCCGCCTCCACTTGCTTGATGCGGCCGGCTTCGACCATGATATCGACCTCACCGGTGAGGCCCCCGGGAAAAGTAAGGGCCCTGCCTCCCTTTATCAGGATACTGTCAGCCATGGCTGCCTCCCAGGAGGTCGTAGAGAACCGCCATCCTTAGTGCCACCCCCGCCGCCACCTGCCCGGTGATGACCGACTCCACGTCATCGGCCACGCTGGAGTCTATCTCAACCCCGCGGTTCATCGGGCCGGGGTGCATCACCATGGGTTTGTGGTCGAGCTCCGACCACCTGGCATCGGTCAGGCCGTAGAGTAGCGTGTACTCACGCAGCGACGGAAACCTCGACTCGTTTACCCGCTCAAGCTGAATTCGCAGCAGATAGAGCACGTCACACCACCCCAGCACCTCATCGATCGTGCCGGCCACCGCGACGTCCATCCGCTGTATATCCCGGGGCAGCAGCGACTGCGGCGCCACCAGCACTACCTCCGCTCCCACCTTTCGCAGGGCGTGTATGTTGCTGCGGGCGACCCTCGAGTGATCGATATCGCCTACTATCGCCACCTTGAGCCCCTCCAGTCTGCCCAGCCGCTCGCGGATAGTGAACAGGTCCAGAAGCGCCTGCGTGGGGTGCTCGTGCATTCCGTCACCCGCGTTTATGACCGAGCATTCAACCCAGTCGGTCAGCATCAAGGGGGCTCCGGCGCTCCCGTGGCGAACCACTACCGCGTCCACCCCCATCGCCACGATGGTCTTTGCGGTGTCCTTCAAGCTCTCGCCCTTCGACAGGCTGCTGGTGCTGCTGGAGAAGTTGACCACGTCGGCGCTAAGCCTCTTGGCCGCCAGCTCGAACGACATTCGGGTCCGGGTGCTGGGCTCCATGAAGAGGTTCACGATGGTCTTGCCCCGCAGGGCGGGTACCTTCTTCACCGAGCGGGTGGAGACCTCGGCGAACGAGCGTGCCGAGTCCAGGAGGCTGAGAACGTCATCCTTGTCCAGGCTCGATATCGCGAGCAAATTCCTGTATCCTCCTCCGCCTTCCTTCATCGCTCCCGCTCCTCCCCCACCTCAACCATGTCGGTTTCGTCAATCTCGGTGAGCGAAACTCTTACCTTCTCGTTCCCCGAGGTCGGCAGGTTCTTCCCCACGTAGTCGGCCCTTATGGGAACCTCCCGGTGTCCACGGTCGATCAGCACCGCGAGCTGTATCACCGCCGGGCGACCGAAGTCCATGATCGCGTCCATCGCCGCCCTGGTGGTGCGCCCGGTGAACAACACGTCATCGACTATGACCACCTTCTTGTCGTTGACGTCGAAGTCGATCTGGGTCACTCCCACGTTGGAGGCCCTCCGGATAGCCACGTCATCCCTGTAGAGAGATACGTCAAGCTCCCCCACGTAGACGCTCCCACCCTCTATCTCCTCGATCGTCCGGGCAAGGCGCCGGGCAAGAAATACGCCTCTCGTCCTCACCCCGACCAGCGCGATGTCGTCCCGGCCCTTGTTCCTCTCCAGGATCTCGTGGGCAACCCGCCTGATAACGCGGGCTATATCGTCAGCGTCAAGCAGCTGGGCGCGTGCCTCAAACTCCACCGGTATCACCCCCGACCGACGCGGGGGTCAGCGCCTTGAAGTGCATGGTATTTAAAGAAAACGCCTCCCCGCGATGCGTGAAGGCATGACATGTAACATTAGCGTTCATCTTTTCCTTCCTTGCTAGCCTCACCGGACTAGATTAAAGGTCATTAATAAAGTACCACTTTCCCCGCCCCTCGGCAAGTGCACGTTTGGTGCCTGGCACCTTTGTTGCGTTTTGCACGTTAGGGGCCTGGCCCCTATGGTGCGTTTTGCACGTTAGGGGCCTGGCCCCTATGGTGCGTTTTTTTCGTTTTCTTGTTGATTAGGGGGGTTTTGGCTGGGGTAGAGAAGTTTTCCGGCTTCAAGGTCACGGTTGATGCGGCCGAGGACCCCATTGATGAACTTGCCGGAATCACTGGTAGAAAACGCCTTGGCAAGTTCCACGGCCTCGTTTATGGTCGCTCCCGGTGGTACATCGTCCATGAATAACAGTTCACAGAGTGACATGCGGAGTATGTTGCGGTCCACCCCGGGCATCCTCGCCAGGTCCCAGTCTTCGGAGTACCTGGAGATCACCCGGTCTATCTCGACGCGATGTTTCTGCACCCCGCTCACCAGGTCGACCGTAAACTCGCCAGGTACTTTATCCTCACCGGCATCACGCTTCGCCTCGAGCACCTCGGCCACCGATGACTCGTTGATGTCCACCTCGAAAAGGATCCTCAGTGCGTACCTTCGCTGCTTGCTGCGGCTGCTGGTTCCTTTGGCCATTCCGGTTACGCCCTCTCGATATAGCTTCCCGATCGTGTATCGACCTTCAACGTGTCGCCCTCCTCAATGAACAACGGCACCTGCACCACCAGGCCTGTCACCAGGGTCACCGGCTTGGTGGAAGCCCCCGTGGTGTCTCCTTTCAACCACGGTTCCGCCTCGGCGACCTCCAGTTTGACCGCCGCCGGCAACTCGATGGTTACCGGCCTGCCCTTCCGCATGAAAACGCTGAACTCCTGGTTCTCCACCAGGTAGGAGGATGCTTCCCCGATAACCCCGGGACCCGCGTCTATCTGCTCGTAGCTCTCGAGGTCCATGAGTACATAATTCTCATCATCGCGGTACAGGTACTGCATGCGCCGGTGTACCAGCACCGCCTCCTCGACCTTCTCCCCGGCCCTGAAGTTCTTGTCCACCACCGCCCCGGTCTCAACGTTCTTCAACCTGGTGCGCACGAAAGCGGCTCCCTTTCCCGGCTTGACATGCTGGAACTCGACAATGCGGAACATCTGGCCGCCCAGTTCGATGGTCAGCCCGTTCCTGAAATCACTGGTCGATATGATTGTCGGCACCTCCTCTTGTCCTGTGTCGTTCCCGCCTCATTTCAAACGGTATTATCCCGCCTGTAGATAATACAATAACAGTTGAGCCGGGGGACGGATGCCGAGTCAACCCGATATCAAATATAATATAGTAGCAGGATGCAGGTTCCGGGCGAAAGCCGGTAACGATAATCCAGGACGCGGGCGCCGCTGGTTGGTAAAACCGTGCGGAAGGATACTCAATTGGACGGGTTGTCACTGATAATACCCGCTTACAACGAAGCAGGCACCGTGTTCCGCACCGCGTCAGAGACGGCGCGGGTCCTTGGGGAACTGGGGCTGGAGCACGAGATAATACTTGTCGACGACGGCAGCAGCGACGATACCGCCCTTGAAATAGAGAGGGCGGCACGCGAGTTCGAGAGCATCACCCCCGTACTCCTGCCCGAGAACCGGGGAAAGGGAAACGCGCTTAAGAGAGGTTTCCAGACGTCCGGCAAGGAGCTTGTCTGCTTCCTGGACGCGGACCTCGACCTTCACCCCTCCCAGATCAACAACCTCCTGCAGCGGATGGAGGACACCGACGCCGATATCGTCATCGGGAGCAAGCGGCACCCGGAATCCAAGCTCAGGTACCCCTCGGTCCGCAAGCTCTACAGCACGGTGTACTACCTGTTGATATGGCTGCTCTTCCGCCTCCCTATCAAGGACACCCAGACCGGGATAAAGCTCTTCCGCAGGGAGGCGCTCACCAGGGCGTTCCCCCGCATGGTGAGCAAGAAGTACGCACTGGACCTCGAGCTAATGGTTGTCGCGAACCGTATGGGCTACAGGATAACGGAGGCCCCCATCACCCTCAGTTTCCAGAGGAGTTACGGCCGAATCAAGTGGGTCGACATCCGCTGGATCATCGTCGACACGATGGCTATCTTCTACCGGCTCCACTTCCTGAAGTACTACGACAGCCCGCTCAAGCCGGTGGTTCCCGAGGAGCCCAGGATTTCCATCGTGATACCCACACGCGAGGTGGGCCAGGTGGTCGAGGAGTGCCTCCGCAGGTGCCACGAGCTCAACTACTCCAACTTCGATATCAAGCTGATACCGGACTCGCCGGCAGTGGTCGAACTTGACCCAGCCGGGAGCGCGGTCATCGCCAGCGGCCCGGTGGGACCGGCGGTGAAACGGAACATGGGCGCCGCCGACAGTGACGCCGATATCATCGCGTTCATCGACGCCGACGCCTGGCCGGACTTCAACTGGCTGAAGAACGTGGTGCCGTACTTCCAGGACGAAAACGTCGCCGCGGTAGGCGGCCCCGCGGTCACCCCGGCAAACGACTCCCGGCGCGAACAGGCCAGCGGAATGGTCTACTCCGCCTCGATGGTATCCGGTTCAACCACGTACCGCTACACGTCCCACGCCCTCAGGGAGGTCGACGACCACCCGACATGCAACCTCCTGGTCAGGCGCTCCGACTTCGATGCGGTCGGCGGGTTCACCCGTGAGTTCTGGCCCGGTGAGGACACCGTGCTCTGCCTTAAGCTCACCCGGGAACTGGGAAAGAGGATACTCTACGTCCCCAACGTGACCGTGAATCACCATAGAAGGGCGGTCTTCAAGCCCCACATGAAGCAGGTTTACTCCTACGCCAAGCACCGGGGGTTCTTCGTGAGGAAGTTCCCTGAGACCTCCAGGCGCTTCCAGTACTTCGTGCCCACTCTGTTCGTGCTGGCAGTTGCGGCCGGGCTGGTCGCGTCCGTCTTCAGCCAGGTGACGTTGTGCATCTACCTATCGGTGATTGGCCTCTACCTCCTCCTGGCCGCGTTCTCCAGCGTGAAAAGCCTGGACATCCTGACCAACCTCCTGGTTTTTCCCGGTATCATAGTCACCCATATCACCTACGGAGTCGGGTTCCTGCGGGGCCTTACGGCCAGGAGGATGAAAGAACAGTGAAGGTCGCGATCTCCTACCCGCCCCTCGGTGGCGAGAGGCATCCCACATTGGGTCAGAACCGGCAGTTCCAGTGGTTCCACAACCCGTCTTTCATCTACCCGATGGTTCCGGCGAGCGCAGCCACCATGCTTGCCCGAGCGGGACATAACGTGGTCTGGAACGACGCCATAGCCATGAAGTGGGCCCCGGAGCGGTTCCACGCCTTTCTGGAGAGCGAGCGTCCCGGGCTCATCGCCATGGAGACCAAGACGCCGGTGGTGAAAAAGCACTGGGAGATCATCAGGCGCATCAAGGCCGATTTCCCAGACATGCTCGTGGCGCTGTTCGGTGACCACGTAACCGCGCTGCCGGAGGAGTCGATGGAGATGTGCCCGGTCGATTTCGTCCTGACCGGCGGCGATTACGACTTCCTGCTCGTAAACCTTGTGGAACACCTGGAGGGAAATGGCGTCCTGGAGGCGGGCATCTGGTACCGCGAGGGCGGCTCGCCCGCCAACACCGGACCGTTCACCCTGGACCACGACCTGGGTTCGGCGCCGGAGATCGACCGTGACCTCACCCGGTGGGACCTGTACGGAGAGCACCTTTTCGTTAAGAGCCCCCACACCTACACGATGGCCGGGCGCGACTGCTGGTACGCCCGTTGCACGTTCTGTTCCTGGACGACCCTCTACCCGTCGTTCCGGGCGCGCCGCGCAGAGGACGTCCTGGACGAGATAGGCCGCCTGATCGACCGCTACGGTATAAAGGAGATCTTCGACGACACCGGGACGTTCCCGGCGGGAGGCTGGCTCACGAGGTTCTGCCGGGGCATGATAGACAGGGGATACAACCGAAAGACTGATATCTCCTGCAACGCGAGGGTCGGCTCGGCAAGCGGCGACGAGTACCTGCTGATGGCCGAGGCCGGTTTCCGCCTTCTCAAGTTCGGGTTGGAGTCGGCCAGCCAGGACACGCTCGACCATCTCCGCAAGGGGACTACGGTCCAGGAGATAGTCGAGAGCTGCCGGCTGGCCAAGAAAGCGGGCCTGACGGTGCACCTGACCACTATGGTCGGATACCCGTGGGAGTCGGCCCGGGACGCCCGGCGAACGCTGGACCTCTGCCGCGAACTCCTCACCAGCGGTGACGCCGACATGCTCCAGGCCACCATCGTCATACCGTACCCGGGAACCCCGCTGTTCGAGGAGGCCCTGGAGAACGGCTGGCTGCTGACCACCGACTGGGACCGCTACGACATGAGCGGACCGGTGATGAAGAGCCCCATCAGTGAAGGCGAGATGAAGCAGTTAACGCAGGGCCTCTACCGCGCTTTCCTGTCCCCCCGTTTCATCGCCCGTACAGTGCTTTCCATAAGGAGCACGGACGACCTCAAGTTCGTGGCCCGCGCCGGCAAAGCGGTGCTGGGCCACCTGAGGGATTTCACCACACGCCGCCGTCAATAGACACGCGGTCGCCACGTTACTGACTCCAACCGGTTCGCTTCTGCTCCCGTGGCCGAATAGCTCCCTCAATAAAGCCCCAGGAGTAGATAAACAGGGTTATCACGCACGCGGGAGCATGCAGCGCCCAGGCGGAATCCGGCTTCTTTCGGTACCCGATAAGAGACTGCGCCAGCAACGGGACCACCAGCAAGCAGTAGACCGTAAACTTAGCCAGCGCCCACCTTTTTTGTCTACTCCAGGGGTAACTCCTCATGCCCCGCGCCCTGTAATATTGGTAGTCCCTAGCCCTGCGTAGTTGCTTGCGGGCGAAAGTCCCCAGGCCCCGACCATAGATATGAACTATTCCGATCTTGACCTTCGCGAAGCGGTGATGGTTTGCTTTCACAAGGTTATAGAGCAAGTCTATATCGAAGAGGTAGTCGCCGATCTTCATCTCCTCCAGTAGATTCCTCCTCACCAGGAAGCCGTTGGCGCCCATGGTCGGAAGGGCACCTGTCTCCAGGTAGACATCCAGGTAGTCACCTCGATCACGCGTGGCGATATCCAGGCCGGTCCATCGGCCTGTGATGGTGTTAACGCGGTCGTAGTTCCCGATAAAGTAACACAGTGGATCGTTCATGCCCATTAGCGCGCAATACCTGGTGAGTGGGGCGTCACTGCGCCGAAACTCATACTCCAGTGGTTCGCTGCCGGCGATCCCTGAGTCACGGAAAGGAGCGGTCATCCGCTTCAACCAGTCGTCGCCACATAGCAAGTTATCGCTGTCGATTAGCGCTACAATCTCTCCAGTGGCCTTCCTGATACCACAGGCCTTCCCTGCTTCACCGGTTTTGAGGTGGTTCTCGACTATGATACAGCCGTATTCCCTGGCAACCGACACCGTCCCGTCGGTGGAACCACCGTCAGCTACAATAATCTCGATCGCGCCGCCGAAGTCTTGATGTGTAATGCTCTCCAGGCATCGCGGGAGTGTCTTCTCGGCGTTGAGGGTCGGGATCACTATACTGACATCGGGCGCTTTGCCCCCGGAGGGCTTACCGGCCATATACTATTCTCCTGTCTCCCGACCAACAGAGCGCGTCAAACCAAGCGGACCTCCTACCTCGGACAACCCCGCGTCAATCATCCTTCAACAGGCCGGCGGACGAGATAGAGTTCCATATCCGGTCGGCTTGAATATCCCAACTCCATTCCCGGGTAATCAGTTCACGCGCCTGCCGTCCTAAACTGTCACGCTCCTCCTGGTTGTTCAATAAACCGACTATCGTCCCGGCGAACTCTTCAGGATGGCCAAGCGGCACCTTGGCCATCCCCCTTGGGTAATATGTCCTTAACGCGAGCAGGTCGTAGGAGACACCGGGAAGCCCGAAAGCCATGCCTTCAGCCGCCGCCATTCCTCCGCTGTCATACAAAGCCGGGTGGAGAATGAGCTTGCTCTTTCTGAATACCTCATGTTTTGGTTCACCGTCCAGGAAGCCCAAGACATCGATCTCTCCATCAAGCCCCAGTGACGATATTCTCCCCCTTACCTCTTCCTCAAGTGGCCCCACTCCGATCAACGCCAGCCTGGCTCCGGGGATCTCCTGACAAACCATCCCCCAGATGTCGATCAGCTCAACCACGCCTTTCTGGGGATGGAATCTTCCAACGAAAACCGCATCATACTCTCCTTCAACATTGTCCACCTCATCCAACCGGTCGGCAGAGGGAACATCTACCCCTCCCCTTATCACGATCACTTTCTCCCTCGCTCTCTTTAGAGAAACGAACCTGTCCACGTCGGGCTCACTTGTCACAAACACCGCGTCGGCGAATCTCCTCACGACATGGTAGGCAAGCTGTTGGGATGCCCAATATATGAGAGCCCTTACGGAGGGCAACCGCCAAGGCCCATTCTCTCTGAAACCCTTCAGGGGATTAGGGGCGAACATGAAGAACCCCGCGATCCACCGACAGTAGTCCCTATTGCGCAGATAGATTATCAATCCCGGGAGGGAGTCGGGCCAGAAATCCGAGGCGGTGTAGAGCAGGTTCTCCACCTCCGGATTCATGTTTAACCCGAAGGCGTACCGGATCCCTTGAAACACCCTCTTCGGGTAACTGTATCGCAGGCTCTCGTCCTCATTCAGGTTGCTTATCTCAGAAAACGAGATCCCGGGATCTTCAACGTAACGCCTCCAGAGAGACTCGGTAAGGTTGGACCCATGGACCACGACCTCCACGTTCCCGGAACCAACCCAGTTCCTGGTCAGTTCAATGGCGATACGTTCGCCACCACTCATGGTACGCGAGTCCTGATGCGAGTTATCGACGATGTGCAGTTCGACCATGGTAACAGGGCCTTGCCGTTCCGCTGGCTGCCGTTCCACCTTATTCTATTACTGGCGCGCCCCATAAAGCAAAGTAACAACTTTGGGGACTTGACTGAGCGCCTCCCCTTATAAACGCCTCCAGGAGTGACTCGCGTACACGAACGCCTGCTCCTTGCCCTCGCCTTCCTTTGTGCTCCTAATCAGCAGCGGGAATTCCCTGCCGGCGTCAGCACGGACTTGTCCCCCGTAGTCAAATAGCAATCGGAATCTTATGCTGTAAGTTCCCGGCAGCAACGGGAGCTCATCTATTCCAACCTCCATCGTCGTTCCACCAGGCTTTAGATCCAACTCGACATTGTCGTAATCGCTACGCATATCAACAAGGCGCACTCCGCCAATCGAGAATACCTCGAGATTCAACCAAGCGCGGTCAGGCACCCTCTCTGTCTGGATCTCGACTCCGCAGGTAATAGGTTCACCCCTGTCCAAGACCAAACCCTCTCCAGCCTGCTCCACTCCCCGGAAGTACTCCCGGATAATCCATATACCTGAACGCAGATCCGGCTGAGTGCCGTCGGAGAGTACTTCGTCCGAGAGATAACGGGTTATAGTCTCGTCGGTTGGGCCATCGAATACCAGGTTCCCTCTATCGAGGAGTATGGACCTCGGGCATAGTTCCCGGACGGCTGTGATGTTATGGCTTACGAATAGGATCGTGCGCCCTTCCCCGACAACCTCTCCCATCTTGCCAACGCATTTCCTCTGAAATGCCACATCGCCGACTGAAAGCACCTCGTCGACGAACAGTATCTCAGGATCCAGATGCGCCGCAACGGAAAAGGCAAGGCGTACCCTCATGCCGTCTGAGTAGTGCTTGATCGGGGTCTCGAGAAACTGTTCAATCCCCGCGAAATCAACCATTTCGTCGAACTTGCGGTTAACCTCAGCACGCTTCATCCCCAGAATGGAACCGTTCAGGTAGATGTTCTCTCTTCCCGTAAGTTCATGATGAAGTCCGGTGCCAACCTCGAGAAGTGCCCCGACACGGCCCCTGATCCTGGCCAATCCCTCCGTGGGCTCTGTTATCCTCGTGAGTACCCTTAGAAGGGTCGACTTTCCAGCCCCGTTTCGACCTATCACGCCTACCACTTCACCTTGTCCTACCTTAAAACTGACTTCCTTGAGTGCCCATATCTCCTCTTCGAGCTGTGCGGCCCCATAGGCACTCCCCCGAAGTAAACTCCATGTTCGCTTCACGGGCCGCTTCGCGGCGTCGGTGATTGCTTCCCGCAGCGTCCTGAAGCCTGGCGCAAGCTTTCCTATCTGATACTTCTTTCCGATGTTCTCAACTTCTAAAGCCGGGGCATCCATTGTTCAACCTTTATTCCTATAATACGTCCGCGAAGACCCTTTCCGTTCTCTTGAAGAAGTAAGCTCCACTCACGAGCAAAGCGACCGCCACCAGGGATGATATGATAATAACTTGCGGTTGCTGCATCTCGGTTCCCAGAAGCGCCCATCTGAAGCCGTCTACAACACCCGCCATCGGGTTCATTCCATACACATAGCCCCATATTGGGTTCTTATCTGCCATGAAACTGCTGGAGTAAGCAATAGGCGACGCGAACAGCCACATCTGTATCATGAATGGAACCACGTGACGGACATCACGGAACAGGACGTTCAGCGCGGACAGCCAGAGGCCTACCCCCAGTACGGTAGTTAGAGCCAATATGAGGAAAAGGGGAACCATCAATACCGCCAGACCGGGTGAGGACCCGTAGTATACCATCATACCAATCAGAACCAGGAACGCGAGGAAAAAATCTACAGCATTGCACCCCACTGCCGCAACGGGTATCACCATACGGGGAAAATAGACTTTTTTTACCGTATTAGCCTGAGCGACCAAGCTGTCCGACGCTTGCATCACACTGTTTGCGAAGAACAGCCAGATGACCAGACCCGAGTATGAGAAGAGGGGATAAGGTATACCTTCGCTCGAAAGCCCTATCAGCTTGTTGAATATTAGAGTGAATAGGAGCATAGCCAGAAATGGCTGCAGTATTGCCCATGATGCCCCCAGAATAGTCTGTTTGTACTTGAGCTTTATATCTCTCCAGGCAAGGAAATACATCAATTCGCGACACTCCCATAGTTCTTTTAGCTTCAAGGAAGCCAGGCCATGAGACCGACGCACTATGATGACTGGTTCTTCTTTGCTCCTGTCGTTCCGGTTCTCTTGTTTTAAAATAAGATCCTCAGATTTCACAGTCTCCGTTACCGTTTCTTGCTCGCCACTCTTGAAAAGCCAATTCGGCGAAAAGGCTATAACCCAGTTCTAGTACATATTCTAAAGCCTTATGGGATCGATTTGAAGTCATGCCCACCAAGTTCTGTACTTTCTCCCTTCCAAGAGATGGTCCAAGAAATCGGCCGGTACGCTCACAAAGCCATTCCGAGAAGATTGCATCAACCGGTTTGGTGAGAAAGCGGTTGCAGGCGGCATGATAGATATATAAAATAAGGTTTTATCGGGTAAACCTCTGGAGGGTGTCTATGAACATGAATTCTGGCCCGCTTATGTGCACGCGCTGTGTGATGGATACGACTGCCGAGGAAATAATCTTTGATGATGATGGCGTATGTAGTTTTTGCCATTATTTCGATGAGCACATAGAGTCCATCATAGAGCTAAGCAACTCAGAAGATGCCAGGAAGCTACTTAATGAAGAAGTTGCTTCAATAAAAAACAGAGGTCGAAACAAACAATTTGACGCCATCCTGGGATTGAGTGGGGGCATCGATAGCTCCTATCTAGCGTACATGTCTTCCCAACTCGGATTACGCCTATTATTCGTACATGTGGATACCGGATGGAACACCCCGGAATCAGAGGCTAATGTGGGCAACATTGTGGAGAAGCTTGGGTTGGAGTTACATGTCTTTAATATCGATTGGGACGAAATGCGTGATCTACAGACATCTTTCTACAAAGCCTCAGTAAAGAATTGTGAAATACCTCAAGACCACGCATTTCTTGCAGCCTTGTACGGAGTTGCAGAGAAATACCGTGTCAGTTATATTCTCACCGGGGGAAATGCCGCTTCCGAATCTATTCTCCCTGTGTCGTGGGGATACAATGCTGCTGATCTGCACCACCTCCTGGCAATTCAAAGACGATATGGTACTGTCAAATTGCATCAATTCCCCACAATGAGTTTTTGGCAGCGCTATGGTTATTATCCCTTCTTGAAGGGGATTAAAGAACGGCATTTGCTTGATCGTATGCCTTACAATAGGGCAGAGGCGAAGCGCACCCTGGCTAAGGAGTTTGGATGGCTGGACTATGGAGCGATGCACTATGAGTCGGTTCTTACCAGGTTCTTTCAGGGACATTACCTCCCCGCCAAATTCGGTATTGATAAACGCAAAGCACACCTATCAAGTTTGATACTTTCTGGGCAAATCACGAAGGAAGAAGCTTTAAACGAGTTGAAGAAACCACCTTATCCTAGTGAAGAGCAACTTCAAGCCGACAAAACCTACATTGCACAAAAACTTGGTTTATCGCTCTATGAATGGGAAGAGATCTTGGCACTGCCTCCTCGGGCCCATGATAAACTTCCCTCATCAAGACTTCTATTTGGTGCTAAAGATAGGTTGGTAGAGTTGCTCGGGATTAGAAAAAAGCGATAGGGGTATTCACTTCGCTCCAGTGGCTACTACATCTTGTGCTTTCAGGGGTTTGTGCCTGTTACATAATGGGGCTACTTGAGTCAAGTAGATACCCCAAAAAAGCGATAGAGGCCGCAGTAGCACCGAACAGGCAGGGCAACCCTGTGTGTCAATGTGAGTCGCGTTGACGCGACGGGAAAGAGCTGGCCGGGAAAAACTGGACAGGGGCTTAGGTGGTAAACTGCTCCCAAGCTGGAGACAGAAAGGAGCAGTGAATATGCCAAAAAGACCGAGAAGAAACCACGGGGCGGCATTCAAGGCCAAGGTGGCCCTGGAGGCGATCAAGGAAGAGCAGACCCTTGTCCAGCTGGCCGAGCGGTTCGATGTACATCCGAACCAGATCACGAAGTGGAAGAAGCAGATGCTCGATAGAGCACAAGAGGTGTTCGCAAAAGAGAAGAAAGGGAAAGAGGGGCCGAGCATAAAGGAGCTGCAC
>Ga0180015_1000088_pt1 | contig 25006 bp, 22 predicted proteins | sample KR13_S2_MetaG_FD_116508 | JGI IMG/M metagenome (GOLD analysis project Ga0180015, IMG submission 116508) | Groundwater microbial communities from the Olkiluoto Island deep subsurface site, Finland - KR13_S2_MetaG | ecosystem: Environmental > Aquatic > Deep subsurface > Groundwater | place...
GTCGACTATTCCGCGGTCTTTTGCGGGCAGATGAGCATGAATGTCAATAATCATTGGAATTCTTCAACAGATTATTTATGGAAGGCGGGCTTGGATTCCTCCCTGTTCCTTGTCCTACCGGTGATGGCCCGAATACACGGGCTTATAGCCCGATCCTCCCAGATTTGCTGAGCTTTGAACATAGTTGGATGCCGAAAGTTTCATTAGCCAGTCGCCCGTGGTTTCCAGATAGGCGGCCAGATCGGTCTTGCCGTCACCGTCGTAATCGCCGGGTACGGGGACATAGTCCGTTCCAGCCAGGTTAGCAGAAGCAATCCCGTAATTCAATGCAGAGAGCATGACCGTCCAGGAGCCCGTAGATTCCTGGTAGGTCGCGGGATCTGTCAGGCCGTCGCCGTCATAATCGCCGGGTATGGCCTGGAATCCGCTCCCGCCGAAAGTCGCCGAAACGACGGCATAATCGAAAACGGACATCATGACGGACCATGCTCCCGTGCTTTCGTTATATACTGCGGGATCTGTCAGGCCATCGCCGTCATAATCGCCGGGAATCGCGACAAATCCCGGTCCACCCAGGTTCCCGTAGGCTAGCGCATAATTAAATGTGGAAAGCATGACCGCCCAGTTGCCCGTGGATTCCTGAAAAGTGGCGGGGTCTGTTTTTCCATCTCCGTCGTAATCCCCCTCTGCCGCCTGCAATCCGGCGCCGCCGAAATCGGCGGTGGCGGACGCATACCCGTTGGCGGAGAGGAGCACCGACCAACTCCCGGATGCCTCCTCGTATACGGCAGGATCGGTCTTGCCGTCGCCGTCGTAATCACCCGTGGCCGGCATGTAGCCGGCGCCGCCGACGGTTTGCGACCAGTTGCTTCCGTTGTATGACAGAGAAGCCAGCCATTCACCCGTGGAGGCAAGGTAAACGGCGCGGTCGGTCTTGCCGTCGCAGTCAAAATCGTTCATGACGCGCCGGGACGGGATGGGTGGGGTCGGCGAGGGGGATGGACTATATGCGATGGCGGAACTGATGAGGAACTGGGCAAAGATCGGGCCGACTGTCTGGTTGGCTAATGTATTGGGATGTGAATCATTGCCGGAATGCGATCCTTCGTATTCGTATTTCAGAAAATTATCGGTACCCGCCAGGTAATTGAATAAATCAAAGCAGACAATATTGGTATGCCCATTCAGGTATTCACTGCTTTTCAGCCAGTTGGCGAACAGGCGGGCGTTGGCGGCCGATTCGGCGGATGTGGCCAGCCGGTGCAGGGGTGGGGTGGACATGACGACAAAGAGCTTGTCGGGGTGCTGGTCGAAAACCGTCCGCATCTCCAGATAGTAGGTCTGATACTGATTTAGCGTATCCGTGTCGGGAATTTCTGAGGCCGGGAAGCAGGACTTGAAGGCGATGACCTGGTGGTTGGCCAGGATCAGGTTCCGGCAGGCCGTGGCATCGGATTCGGAGGACGTGAAGATGTAATGCAGTCCGTCGGGATTCGTGTTGTCGGTCGGCGATCCGTAAGAGACGCCGGTCTCCTCGCCGTTCGGGTTTCTCAACCCATCGGAGCTATACCCGTGATCCCAGAACTCGATACTGGTTCCGTGGGCGTCGTTATAGGCTTGAACCGTCCCGCGCATGTTCCCTTCCACAATCAGGCCGTTGCCAGTGGAATGGTGCAGAAAGAACAGGTTGTTCAACTCCTGGGTGCCGGCGTTCAAGGCCAGGGTCATGCCCCAAGCCATGAAGATCAGGCGTTTCCAACCGCCACAGAAAGCGCGCAGTCTGACGTTGCTGTTTTGGCCCGGTCTGGCTAATCCATTCATAATGCTCTTCTTCATTGAAAAAGTGACAAGGATTAATGATTACATACTATCCACCCATTCTAGTCAATAAACAAAGAAATCAGGAGCAGCCACGATAGTTCCCACCTTTCGGGATTGATCTCCGGACAGGATGTGGTAATATCCCAGTTTTTGTAAAAGAGCAAAATTGCCCGCTCTGCGGCGGGTCGGGATTTAATGGTGAAGCAACAACGGACCGGCCTGAGGGCAGGCCGGCTCCAGAAGCGGCAAATAGATTAAAAATGGAGCCGGGGTGCCCCGGTTGTTTCAGGAGAGACCTTGTAAATGAAACTTGATCCGATCAAGATGAAGGACTGGCAGATTGCCGAGGCGGCGGAAGCCGCCATGAAACCGTTTCCTCAGCTGGCCCACGACCTGGGGTTGAAGGATAGCGAATTGATTCCGATGGGGCGCCAGCTGGGGAAAGTGGATTTCATGCAGGTGCTGGCCCGCCTTAATAATGCGCCCAAGGGCAAATACATTGACGTCACAGCCATCACGCCGACCCCTCTTGGGGAAGGTAAAACCACGACAACCATGGGGCTGATCGAGGGATTGGGTCGGCTCGGCAAGCGCGTGAGCGGCGCCATCCGCCAGCCCAGCGGCGGCCCGACCTTCAACGTAAAAGGATCCGCCGCCGGCGGCGGATTGGCCCAATGCATCCCGTTGACCCCCCTTTCCATCCGGCTCACCGGCGATATCGATTCGGTAACCAACGCCCATAACCTGGCGATGGTGGCCTTGACCTCCCGGCTTCAACACGAACGCAATTACGACGACGTCCGTTTGGCAAAAAGCGGGTTGAAGCGCCTGGACATCGATCCCACCCGTATCACGATGAAATGGGCAATCGATTTCTGCGCCCAGTCTCTACGCAACATCACCATCGGCAAGGGCGCCAGGATGGATGGGTTCGAAATGGATTCCGGCTTCCAGATTTCCGTATCCAGCGAGATCATGGCCATCCTGGCAGTGGCGAAGGACCTTAAGGACTTGCGGGAACGCATGGGCCGGATCGTGGTGGCATCGGATAAACAAGGGCGGGACGTGACTACCCGTGATCTCGAAGTGGATGGCGCTATGACCGCCTGGATGATGGATGCCATCAATCCCAATCTTCTCCAGACGATCGAAGGCCAGCCGGTTTTTGTTCATGCCGGACCCTTTGCCAATATTGCCATCGGCCAGAGCTCGATTATCGCCGACGAGCTGGGTGTGCGTCTGGCTGATTACCATATTACCGAAAGCGGTTTTGCCGCCGACATCGGTTTTGAAAAATTCTGGAACTTGAAGTGCCGATTTTCCGGATTGGTCCCGAATACCGTGGTGATTGTTTGCACAGTGCGGGCGCTGAAAATGCACGGCGGCGGGCCGACCGTGAAACCGGGCATACCCCTCGACCCGGCCTATACCAAGGAGAACCTGGAGCTTCTCGACAAAGGATGCGAGAATCTGATCGCTCACATTGAAACGGTTAAAAAGAGCGGCGTGCGTCCGGTGGTATGCATCAATAGTTTTCACACTGATACGGACGCCGAGGTAGCGCTTATCAAGCGAGTGGCCGAGGCCCACGGTGCGCTGGCGGCGCTCTCCCGGCATTGGCTCAAGGGTGGGGAAGGGGCCGTGGAACTGGCCGAGGCCGTCATTGCCGCCAGCAATGAAAAAACCCATTTTAAGTTTTTATATGACTTGACCATGCCGCTCCGCCAGCGTGTGGAACGGATTGCCAGGGAAGTTTACGGGGCCAAGGGCGTAACTTATACCGATGGGGCACTGGAAAAAGCCAAGGCCTTTGAGGCTGACCCGGCCATTGCCCGCATGGGCACCTGCATGGTCAAGACCCATCTCAGCCTATCGCACGATCCGGATATTAAGGGCCGGCCGCGCAACTGGGACTTGCCGATCCAGGACATCTTGATTTATAAAGGCGCCGGATTCGTCGTGCCGGTGGCCGGAGCAATCAAGCTGATGCCCGGCACCGCCTCCAACCCCGCCTTCCGCAACATCGATGTGGATGTTAAGACCGGCCGCGTTCAGGGATTATTCTAATTAGAAGATTATTCCATAGAATTAAAAACAAGTTATTGGGCCGCGGTGGAAAGCCTCCGCCCAGGGTCGAGCTCGGGCATGCCAAGTCACCGTCTGTGCCGGCCGGAAAACTTCGCCGCGGCGTAGCCTCCGACGGCGCCTTGACGGTCGGACCGGCGCTGGCTGCCCCGGAGCCGCATCGGCCCACCGGTCATCCCGCGGTTCAATCCGACCTGGAGTCCCCTTGGTCGCCGGTTCGGTTCCATGTTCCGCCGCAGGCCGGCAAGATTCGTTTCCATGACCTGGACCTGCCCGATCCCATCCTGCATGCCGTTGCCGATCAGAAGTTTTCCTACTGCACGCCCATCCAGTCCCAAATCCTGCCGGCCCTGCTGGCCGGCCGGGATGCCGGAGGACGGGCGCAAACCGGGACGGGCAAAACGGCGGCTTTTTTGATAGGTATTTTTACCCGTCTGCTCCGTCATCCGCTGACCACTCCAAGCCGGAATGGCATGCCCCGGGCGCTGGTGCTGGCCCCAACCCGGGAACTGGCGCTCCAGATTTTTAAGGATGCCCAGTGTTTGGGAAAATACTGCCGGTTCAGGAACCTCGTTATTTTTGGCGGTATGGATTACAAAAAACAGCAGGACCAGTTGCGCAGTCCGAATATCGATCTGGTCGTGGCCACGCCGGGCCGGCTCCTGGATTTCCGCAGTTCGGGCCTGCTCAACCTGGGACGAGTGGAGGTGCTGGTGCTCGATGAGGCTGACCGGATGCTGGATATGGGCTTCATCCCGGACGTGAAACGGATTATTTACAGTCTGCCGCCCCGGGAGCGCCGCCAGACCATGCTGTTCAGCGCCACGCTCAGCCAGGATATTCTCCGTCTGGCCTCGCGGTGGATGAAGGATCCACTGCTGGTTGAAGTCGAGCCGGAACAGGTGACGGTGCTAGCCACTGATCAAAGGGTATTCGCGGTCAGCGCCAGGAAAAAATTCGCCTTGTTGTTCAATTTGCTTCAGCATGAACCGATGAAGCGCGTCCTTGTATTTCGGAACCGGCGCGATGGCGTGGACCGGCTGGCACGACGGTTGGCGCTGGCGGGCATTCCCTGCGCTCAGTTGTCGGGAGAAGTGCCCCAGGAAAAACGCATTCGGATTCTGGAAGATTTTCGCGCCGGCCGCATCCGGGTGGTCATTGCCACCGACGTGGCCGGGCGCGGCATTCACGTGGAAGCCATCAGCCATGTTGTCAACTACGATATTCCGGAAGAAGCTGAAGATTATGTGCATCGCATCGGGCGGACCGGCCGGGCGGGCGCCACGGGCATTGCCATTACCTTTGCCTGCGAGGAAGGCGCGTTTGTTTTGCCGGCCATTGAGAAATTTATCGGCCGGCCGTTACCTTGCATTCAGCCGGAGGATACATACCTGCAAATCCCGGATGCCATTGCGCAAAAGGTGGCCACCGCCGGGTCACGACGACCTGCGTATCGTCCCCCCCGTTCCCGTCCCGGGGGGAGCCGGGGCCGGCGGTATCAACGTTAATGGTACAGGGGTGCAATGTTACATAGATTGTCATTCCGAGTGTAGCGAGGAATCTCTGCCATACCGATCAAGGTGGCCGAGATTCCTTCGGTAAACTCAGGACAGGCTCTTCACTTCGTTCCCGCCGTCGCCAAGGCTAGGGCGGGCAGGCAGGATGACAGACCTGTATTGGAAATTGATCGAGCCGCGGGACCAATCCAAGATAGGGGCCTACGGTTGACCATTCGGGTGCGTTCCCAACCAACACTTGCAACCCCTCCGCTTCCGCTATCTGGCTGACCCATCTGGAATGGGTGCCGGTTTCCATCGCCACCACAGCCCCGCGGTATTGCTTGAAAAAGACGGTCATTGCCGCGCGCGTGCCGGTCACGGCCTCTTCCGCAATGATCTTTCCCGTTTTATCCAGAATGCATACCTGGTGTTTTTTGTCTCCCAAATCCATCCCGATCGTGATACCTTTTTTCATGGCTGGTCTCCTTATGCGCTATGACCCATCAAGGCCGTTATTACTTTGAGCGTGATTATTATATCACAGCTCGCAGCTGGGGAGATCAGCCTTCTCATTTAACCTAATTTACTCCTTCTGAACTGCCTTTTTAGGCAATCCGACCGTCTGGGCCAGAACGATTTTCTGGTCTGGCCGCAAGTGCATAGCTTTGGCCAGAGCCGGGCGATCGATGCTGCCGCGTACAACTGTCGCCAAACCTTCGGACGCGCAGAACAGGTACACGTTCTGGCTCACGAAACCCGTGTCCGTTGCCGCATAGAAATCCTTGTTCGGGACCGATGCCTTGCCCATCTTGGCCAAGTCTGCCACGAAAATCAGGTTGACCGGCGCATCCTTGACAAACGCGTTCTTTCCAGTTAATTCCCGGATGTCCCCCGCCGCCACCGGCTTCAACCCATGAGCGACCGCATCGTATAGATACAATCCTTCAGCGGTGGCAATATAGACATCGATTTCCTGCCAGTTGACGGCCGTAGGCGCCGTCCGTTTGCCGGAATCAGCGCGGTTAATGCCGCAGGCGGCCCAGAGCAGATCCGCGATCGTCTGGATCGGTAATTTTTCCGAACTGAATACGCGCGAGGATTTGCGATCTTTCAGTACCTGCATGAGCGGTTTTCCCGCCTCCAGGCGCGGTTTCGGGAGCTGAATCGGCTGGAGTTCCTCACTTTGGCCCCAGATCGGCGCCAAGAGAGTTCCACATACCATGGCCACCGCGATAGTCTTGAGCATCGAATTCATGGATGGTCCTTTCAGTAATGTTTCTGGCTTGTTCGCGTCATTTTACGTGGTTCGCGTGTGTATCTTTTTCAACATTCAAGCTTCGTCGTCCGTTGGACGACTTGGGCGTGAATTACCCCTAATCTCAGGCGGCCGGCTCGATATAGATCGGAGTGGAAAACGCCCGACGCTCGTCGCTGGCCGTGGTTTCCAGTCGGTAATAGGCCGGACTCACGGGGGCTCGTTGGGTCAGGCGGCCTTCGATGACCTTTAGGGATTCACCGCGGATATTTTTTAGTACCCGGCCTTGTGAAATGATCCGGATGGATGCAATCCCGCCGGCATCTGCGACGCGGAAATGGAAGGATAATGTTGCCTTGGGACGGGTGCGGAGTGTTGTTCCCATTGGTTTGCCGTTACAGGAAAAGTTCAGAAGCGTAGACTCGGAAGCAAAGCAGAGTCCCCGGTTCAGGGCTTGAATGATGGCGGGAGACGATCGGCGTGACGCAAAAACACCCGTCCAGGTCGTGCCAATGTCGAATGGATTATGCGCGTCACTACCGGCTACGGCGGTGATTTTTATACCGTCGCCCAGCAGGCGATCCCACACCAGGCCGGCTTGCTGGTCCGTGACGTCATAGGCTTGCACGGATTGACACGCGCCGTTGATGATTTCCATGGCGAATGCCGGTCCCAGCTGGCGGAGCGACTCGATCTGTTCCGGGGTGTAACGGGTTGTGGGATACCAGCCGGTGGGGTGGGGAATCCACACGAAGGGCGCCAGCCGGCGGGCCCGTTGAAAGTCGGCGCCGATGGAATCCAGGCGCGGCCGAAAAAGGCGGGTATTGGCCAGCAGTCCGATGTGTTGGTGTCCGACGCCGGGTTCCTGACCCCAGCCGGCATGATCCAGACCCTTGACCGCCTGTTTTTGTCGTAGACTGGCGTGGTCGGTGGCAAAAAAGAAATCCAATCCAAAATCACGGACACGCTCGGCATTTTCTGCAACCGTACCCAGTCCGTCACTATGAAGAGAATGGGTGTGAATATCCACGAGGCAGACGGAGCGGCCGAAGAGTTTTCGGGTTTCCGCCAGACGCGTTGCTGCGTCCCGCTTGTACAATATCATCCGACGGGCTAAACATTCCAGCTGAGCCAGGTGCCGGCGCGTTTTACCTGATAATTTATGCATGGGCCCCTTCCCAGGAAGTTCTCACGTCAAGAGTAATGCCACAGTTACAGGGGAGTATAGACGCAGCTCGATTTTGTCCCGCTTCCAGCGGGAAGAACGGTCCGTCAGCTGACGGATCGTTCTATCGAACGGCCGCTACAACTGAAGCCCTCTGCCCAACTCGGTTGCGCCACATTCCCCCTGTAACTCTGAGGCATTATCGCCAAGCCCCAAAGGTCGCCACATATTCCTTCACCGATGCCGGGGACAATCAACTCTTCAGCAAATCGCGAATGGCGTTCATCAACACATCTTCAACATCCGGTCCAACCTTCGATGTGCCCGGTTTTGTTTCATATCCGCCCTGATCGTAGGCTGCCCTTGTGCCGATATAGCCCATGCAGTAATCGCCATAGGCCGCCATGCAGACCATTTCATTCGGCCTGAGAGCTTGAGCTGCCAACTGATATTCCACGAACAGCTCGCCGGGCATATGCAGGACAAACGCCGGACCTAAACGCAGGCAGGTCAGGTCGAATTTATGACCTGATTTTATCCGCCGCAGGAAGCTGATGGCGCGAGTCATGTGGTCCATATCCGCCTTGGGCGTTTTCAGCCGGAGCAACAGCGTCTCTTCATCCGGAATGAGAGGGCTTGCCGGCAAGGCCACGGATTTCACCCTCCATTCCAGCATGCCGGAAGTGACCGGTATTTTGATGGATGTATCCCATGCTTCTTCCATCCCCTGCGCCAGCCTCCGCGCCAGCCGAAGCCGATTCTGCGGCGAACCGTCATTGTATTTTCCCGCCGTCACATTCCCTCCGGCACCATTAAAATGGATATGCGCGGCTTCGGGGACCGTAGCTTCCCGCAACGATCGAGCCAACCCGACAGTATCGGCGCTGACCGCACCGCGGCGATAGAAACTTTGCGGATGGGTGGCATAATACGTCAAAGAGGCCACCGGCGTCGTGTCCGCCCAGAAGCTGATGAGTCTGAGAAACGGATCGATGATTCCCTCAGACCGGGCGCGAACAGCCTCATCGACACAGGCGCTCCACCGGGTGTATTCGACTTTGCCGTCAGGCCCGAGAATCCGGCGGTTGGAAGCAAAGCGGTTGACGCGGGCCATCCCGACGGCCAGATGGGTGATGGCGATGGCATGATTCAAGGATTCGCGCAAGGTGTCGGCGGCGAGTGCAATAATCCTGTTTTCCAAATCAGGATCAAGACTGCCGTTGGTCAGCCCGCACTCTGCCGACAAGCTGGCGGCATCCTGAGAAGCGCCCGGTGTATCATGCTGATGCAAGCAGTGCACTGCCACGCGATCCGCCGTTGTTCCGGCCGCCCCGGCCAGTTGTTCCCGCCATCGATCGTGGGAGGCGCCGGCAATGCCAACCCAATCCACCGCGCACAGCACCACTGGGGCATCATTCTCCGGGAGCAGAACCACTCCGCGTACGGATAACGGATCGACAATGCGCAGAGCCGGTTTGCAACCGCCGAAACAAAGCGGCGTACCCAGGGGCGGGGTGGCATCACTTTGAAATGTCGCCACGCGTAATGACATGGATTATTTCAGTCCTTTTCCGTGCACGACCTTAGTTTAGTCCAGTGAAAAAGAAACAACTCCAATACACTCTTTTAATCCATTGTGAAGAAAGCTTTTTTTTATTCAAGACAATAATTTCACAATAAAAATTTCCCTTGACCTATATTTTGTTATTTGGCAATATTGCCATGTATTAATTCTGAAAGGAATCGCCATGAAGACCCGACAACAGGCGAAATATGAAGCGCGGGCCCGAATCATCAAGGCCTTGGCGCATCCGGCCCGATTGTTGATTGTGGATAAATTGATCCCGGGGCCGCGCTGTGTCTGCGACATCCGGCAATGGGTGGGATCGGATATGTCCACGGTTTCCAAGCATCTTTTGGTCTTAAAGAATGCCGGCATCGTTCAGTGTGAAAAACGAGGAGTGCAGGTGTTCTACAGCCTGCGTTGTCCCTGCGTGGTGAGTTTCTTTGAGTGCGCCGAATCCGTAATGAAAACGACGGCTAAGGATCAGCGGCGGCTTTTGAAATGAAAGAGTATAAAACCTTATTGTGGCTGATCGCGGCGTTCGGCATTCTTTATTATCTGCCCATTGAGGCGCCGCGTTTCCAGGGCGCCATCATCGAGGCCTTCCGACTGTCCCGCTGGTATGCACGGGAGCATGTCCTGCTTTGCCTCGTACCGGCTTTCTTTATCGCGGGCGCCATCGGCGTCTTCGTCAGTCAAAATGCCGTGATGAAGTATTTCGGACCGAAGGCGAACAAGGCGCTGGCTTACGGCGTGGCGTCGGTTTCCGGCACAATCCTGGCGGTCTGTTCCTGCACGGTGCTCCCGATCTTCGGCAGTATCTACATGCGCGGCGCGGGACTGGGCCCGGCGGTCGCTTTCCTCTATTCCGGACCGGCGATCAATGTGCTGGCCATTGTGCTGACGGCGCGTGTGCTGGGTTGGCAATTAGGCGTGGCGCGCGCGGTCGGCGCGATCGTGTTCAGTGTCGTCATCGGCCTGTTGATGCACCTGTTTTTTTTTAAGGAAGAACGCGCCAAGGCGGCGCAGACCCAGGCCGTGTTTGGCGGAAAGGATGAGCCTGGGGACCGGCCGCTGGGGCAGGTGACGGTCTACTTTCTGGCTATGGTCGGGATCCTGGTTTTCGCAAACTGGGGCAGGCCTCTTGATCCGGTGGGCCTATGGTTTGTGATTTTCAAGGCCAAGTGGCTGATTGCGTCGGGCTTTGCGGCTCTGCTTGGCTTTTGCTTGTGGCGGTTCTTTGGTCTGAAACTGTGGCGTGTCGTGGCTGCCGCCGTCCCGGCGGTGATCCTGGCATTCCTGTTTCCGAATCATCCCATCATTGCCTTCGCGGCCGGATCAGCCGGGCTGGCGAGTCTGACATTTTTCGGCGGCGTGGAACTCAATGATTGGCGCGACCAGACGTGGGGGTTTGCCAAGCAAATTCTGCCTTTGCTCTTTGCCGGCGTGCTGGCGGCCGGCTTTTTCCTGGGTAGCCCTGAAAGCAAGGACGCGGGCATGGTGCCCAATGTCTGGATCCAGTCCCTGGTGGGGGATTCGCCGCAAACGTTGCTGACCCTGATCGGACGTGACGGAGCATCACTGCCCTGGCTGAATCTGCTCTGGCCGGTGTGGACCAATTTCTTTGCCTCGATCACCGGCGCGCTCATGTATTTTGCGACCCTGACGGAGGTGCCCATTTTGCGCGGCCTGATTGACAGCGGCATGGGGCAAGGCCCGGCGCTGGCACTGCTGCTGGCCGGTCCGGCGCTCTCGCTCCCGAACATGCTGGTGATCAACTCGATTCTGGGGCCGAGGAAGACACTGGCATTTATCGGGCTGGTGGTGGTCTTGGCGACGGTGACGGGGCTGGTATACGGCAGGTTGGTGTCCTAATTTCTTTGGACGCGATCGCTGATCACGGAAATCCGGCATCACCGATGCCGGCCACAGATACAGAGAGGAAACCATGAAGAAGATTCAGATACTCGGAACGGGTTGCCCGAAGTGCAAAATATTGATGGCCAACGCAGAAGCGGCGGTGAAAGCCCTCGCCATCGAGGCGCAGGTGGAGAAAGTCGAAAAGATCACGGACATCATAAAGTTCGGCGTGATGATCACGCCCGCGCTCGTGGTGGATGGCCAGGTGAAGAGCGCGGGAAAGGTGTTGAGTTCGGAAGAAATCAAGAAGATGCTGAAATAGTAGAATGCTGGAAGATTGGAATGTTGGAAACATGGAATACTGGAGGAGTGCGCCATTGCCGTGACCTGACTTTCTTCCATCATTCCACCAACATAGGAGGAGAACAACATGTCAAACGAGAACGGACAAAAGGACGATGGCTCCGCCTGCGGATGCGGCAGCGGAAGTTGCTGTAGCGGGCCGGGCAAGTGGATCTGGATTGGGTTGGCCGTGGCGCTTATCGCCGTGGTCGTCGCCAGAAACATGAAACAATCGGAATCTATGCCGGCCGTGAAGACGGCCCCGGCGGCAACTGCAGACCGGGAGCAATCCCTGCCACGACTGGTAGATCTGGGCGCCACTAAATGCATTCCCTGCAAAATGATGGCCCCGATCCTGGAAGACCTCAAAAAAACGTACGCCGGGAAAATGGACGTCCAGTTCATTGACGTCTGGGAAAACCCGGATGCGGGCGGCAAATATGGAATCAAGGTCATTCCCACGCAGATTTTCTATGATGCGACGGGGAAAGAGCTGTTCCGTCACGAAGGGTTTTTCGGCAAGGAGGACATCCTGGCAAAGTGGCGGGAATTGGGCATAGAGCTTCAAGTATCGGCGATCAGCGATCCGAATGTCAACACAAGCCGTTGAAACATTGAAGTATCATGGAACAATTATTCACAGCATTAACCCATGCCGTTGAAGGCACACCGGTGTTGGCTGTCAGCGCCGCGTTTATCTGGGGCATTCTCAGCATTCTGTTGAGTCCCTGCCACCTGGCGAGCATCCCGCTGATAGTAGGGTTTATTGACCGGCAGGGCCAGATCACAACGCGCCGGGCTTTCTGGATCTCCACGCTGTTTGCGGTCGGCATCCTCATCACGATCGGCGTGATTGGCGCCATCACGGCGGCGGCCGGGCGTATGCTGGGCGATGTTGGCCGCTGGGGCAACTACGCCGTGGCTGTCATTTTCTTCATCGTGGGACTCTATCTCCTCGATGCCCTTCGCTTGCCCATGCCGGCGGCGGCTCAGCCGGGGATGCGACGCAAAGGAATGCTGGCTGCGTTCATTCTCGGTCTGGTATTTGGGATTGCCCTCGGTCCCTGCACATTTGCCTACATGGCGCCGATGCTTGGCGTGACGTTCAAACTGGCGGCCACGAACTTGTCCTATGGGATTGGATTGCTCTTGCTCTATGGCGTGGGACATTGTTCCGTGATCGTCATGGCGGGGACCTTCACAGAAGTAGTCCAGCATTACCTCAACTGGAACGAGAAGTCCAAAGGCGCGGTGATTCTGAAGAAGGTCTGCGGCGGGTTGGTGTTGCTGGGCGGGTTGTATTTGATCTACACGGCGCGATAAGCGGGAGGCAATATGAAAGCATTGGTTGTGGTGGATGGCGGGATCTGCGGATTTCAGACAAAGATCCATGCCGAGAGCGAGGATTCGCAGAATGTGACCTTCCGGATCGCGAGCGCGTGCGAGAAGGCGCGTAAATTCGGAGAGGCGTTGATCGCCAGGGGGCAGGTGGACGGTTATGCTGAGATCGGGGCGGGAACGGATGGAGTGGTCCTGACAACTGCGCGCGAGATTCTGAAGGGATGTTGCGCCGCCTGCGCCGCGCCAATTGGCGTCTTCAAGGCCATGCAGGTGGCGGCAGGCGTGGCTCTGCCGAAGGATGTCTCGCTGAAGATGACGGCCGAGTAATAGCCCCTCCATCTGTTATCCGTCCATGCCGGGAAGCGGACAGAAAACATCTCAGTCCTTCATCAATAATTTTGAATTGACTCGAATTATCTATGTGTTATACTTCGCCACATGTCGAAATGAAAGGAACGCGCATGCGGGAAATCATGGAGGTTCTCAAGGCGCTGGCCGATGAAAATCGTCTGCGCACGCTCTTTGCGCTCAAGGGCGGAGAGCTGTGCGTGTGCCAGCTCATCGCCCTGCTGGAGCTGGCGCCGTCCACGGTCTCGAAGCACCTGACGATCCTGCGCGCCGCGCGGCTGGTGGAGAGCCGGAAAGACGGACGCTGGATGTATTACCGTCTGTCCAAAGAGTTCAGAACCCCATCGGCGGGTAAGTTGCTTGCATTGTTGTTTAAGGATATGGCGAAGACCCGCCGGATGGTCGAGGATCGGAATCGTCTAAAGCGGATTTGCGGAGAGGATATGGCAATCCTGTGCCGCAGGCTCTTCTGCAAGCCACGTTAGTGCCTCATCCATCAGGAACGGCTATAAAAAACAAGATAAATAAACCGCAGTTTGACGAACCGCAGAATAATGAATATCGAAGGATAGGAAGGGGAACCACATACGCGAAGCTCACTTCGAGATTCTGCGGTTCTCCGCCTCAGGCGGATGGGTTGCCACGCCGCTTGCGGAGCGCAAGCGTAGTGACGCGGCGGGTCGGGATTTAATTAATTGAAAATGAAGCCGTAGCCGGTATACCCGCCTGCAATCCGTCAGCCGACGGATAGCACTGCGGGCAGGAAACCGGCATTACCAGCATAATGCATCAGGAGGTAGAGCAGCTTTTCGCCTGCTATTATCATGGAGAGGAACGACCGATGACCATAATAAATGAAGACCGGAAACCGACCGATAACATGGAAGCATTGAAACAGGAGGCGGCGGCCTGCGGTCCCGGGTGCGGTTGCCATGCCGCCGGTCCGTCAGGGCGAATACGCTGGATTGTGGGAGCGGTTATCATTCTTGCCGCCGGAGCACTTGTGGCGCGGGCCATGATCAAGAACAACAATGCCACGGCCGAAAAAACGGCGACAGATTTTGTGTCTATGTCAACCGCCGGCCAGGCGTCAGCACCGGCCGTCGGCGCTGTATCCGCAACGAACGAGACGCCCACCGCCACGGACACGATTGCCGTACAAGAAATCGGAGCGCTTTCCGATCTGAACAAGGTGGCCGCCGATACGGGCGGGGTGTTCGTATTCCTGGCCGGTAAGAACGAGCCAACGGTCAAGGCGCCCCTGACTCCCATGCGGAGCGCAGCGCGGACGATCGAATCCCAGGCGCGCGTCAAGATCGGACTCTTCATGTTGAAAATGGGATCGCGCGACTATGAACAAATCGCAACGCAAATGCCGGTGCCGGGAGTGCTGGCCGTGGTCAAGGGGCGCGGGATGAGCGCGGTTTCCGGGGAGATCACGGAACCCAAGCTTATTCAGGGATTTATCGCCGCATCGCGCACCGGGGGATGCGGGCCTTCATCGGCTGGCTGCGGTCCGGCGGACTGTAATTAGTGAACGGCATTATGACACACAACTCTGACGCATCGCGCGCTTCGGAAAAGATGAACAGCAGAATGTCGAATAAGGAACTCCCAATCATGAAGGACAGACTGTTCGATCTTGAAGACCGCTTGATTTCGTTCGCCGTGCGCGTGATCCGAGTGGCCGAGGCTCTTCCCAAGACGCCTGTGGGCAATCACATCCGCGGTCAACTCAGCAGAAGCGGCACCTCCCCGGCGCCCAACTACGGAGAAGCCCAGAGTGCCGAATCACGCGGCGATTTCGTGCATAAGCTCAAGATCGTGCTCAAGGAGTTGCGGGAAACCAGAGTCTGGCTGTTGATGATCAGGCGTGCCGAATTGCTCAAACCGGTGTCAACACTCGATCCGCGGATCAGGGAGACCGACGAGTTGATCTCCATATTCGTGAAGCGCGTAAAGACGGCAACGAAAGGGCGGCAATGACTTCGCGATTCGACATTCCTTGTTCGATATTCTGCGGTTCGTTTGACTCGCGGTATTCAAATCGCATCGGGAGGCTTTGTAAATGCTTAATTGGATAACAGATGCTCTTCAAGCGGCCAGCCTGGGGCCGGCGGCATTGCCTCTGGCGTTCCTGTTGGGACTGGCGAGCGCGGTGGCCAGCGCCTGTTGCACATTGCCGGCCATGGGAATGCTGGTGGCCTACTCGGGCACGCGACAGGATTCCAACCGGCGCACCGCCTTCGTGTCCGCAATCGCGTTCATGATTGGAACCACGCTGGCGTTGATCGTACTGGGGTTTGTGGCTGGGTTTGTGGGCCAGGCGGCGCAGGCACTGCTCGGCAGATACTGGAAGATCTTTGCGGGCGCCATTGCCGTCATCCTGGGACTCGCCGCGCTCAAGTTGTTTCCGGTGAAACTGTCGCAGTTCACTCGCAAGGCGGAATCGCGGACTGCCGTCCATGGGATGCTGGGTACGATGGTGGTGGGATTACTGATGGGGGGTGGGGTGGCGGCCAGTTCGCTGCCCTGTAATCCCGGAATCTTCATCGTCATCGGCGCCAGTGTATTGATGGGCCGGGTACTCTGGGGCATGGTCCTCATGGCGGCGTTTGGCGTGGGGTTCAGCCTGCCGCTCGGCGCCATCCTGCTGGGTGTTTCGTTGGGGAAAGCGGCGATCAAATTGCAGAAAGCGGAGGCCGTGATCCGGATCGTAGCCGGCATTTTGCTCGTCTGCGCAGGCTTCTATCTTTTGGCAACGTTCTAAGGAGGAGCGACACCCCGATCGAACCGCAGAATATCCAACACGCAAAAACAAGTGTCTTGATCGGATAGTCAGCAAGAACAAAAGGAGCAAAATTGCCCGCCCCGCGACGGGTCGGGATTTGATGGTGAAGAAACAACGGACCGGCCTGCGGGCAGGCCGGCTCCAGAAGCGGCAGACAGAATAAAATTGGGCCGGGTTGCCCCGGTTGTTTCAAGGGAGATATGACAATGGGAACTAATATGAAAGAACAGAAACAGAAAAAAGGCGTCTTGGCCGCAATATGGGAATCCATGACCAAGACCGGCGGCTGTTGCGGTTCCGGCGGAAATTGTTGCGGTCCTGCCCAACCGGGCCAGGGCAAGGGAAAAGCCGAAAAGAAGAATGACGCTCCCGCTGCTTGCTGTAACAAGTAGCGGTAAGAATATCGTTCCGATCCCTGTCCTGGGAGCATCGAGCGTAATGGCTGACTGGGGGAGAGCGGCTCACCAGCGACGGTTCACCTTGCCTTAGATGCAATCGGTGGGGTGAGGCGGCCTACTCCGCCGGAGCAAAGCCCTTGGCTACGAAGGCTGGATCCCTGCCGAGCCGTCTGTGTACTTGGGTTACAATCTCCCCTGACTGCCCCATTACAATAAAGGAGCGTTGAAGAATGAGCCGGAATGAAAGACAGCTTGGCTCAACGTATAATGACCTTGCAGTCTTGTCCATTGTTCCGGTGGCTGTAGCGGTACTGACCCTGGCAAGCTGGATTCTCGCGCATTGGGAAATCGGTCCTGTTTTTGTTAATGCGGCGCTCGCCATTGGCGCCGTCATATTCGGCGGCTTTCAAAGGTTTGTTTCCGGGTTCAAGGATGCTTTCAAGCGGAAGATCACGGTCAACGTGTTTGTCGTGGTCGCACTCTTGGCCACAATGGCGATCAGTGAGTTCAGGCCCGCCGCCGTTATCGTCTTCATCATGGCCGTCGCCGGGGCGCTGGAGTCCTACACCTTGGATAAAACCCGGAAGAGCATCCGTGACCTTCTGGATTTTGCCCCCAGCCTGGCGACCGTTCGCCGACAAGGGGAAGAGGTCATCGTCCCGGTTGCCGAACTTCTCGTGGGTGACGTTGTGGTGGTGAAACCCGGCGCGCGGATCCCGGTGGATGGCGTGGTGATTGCCGGGGCCAGCAGTGTCAACCAGGCGCCGATCACCGGCGAGTTCATGCCGGTGGAGAAGTTCCTTGGAAGCAGTGTGTTTAGCGGGACCCTCAACGAGTCCGGTCGCCTTGACATTCGCACGGAAAAGGTGGGCGAAGGCACTACGCTGGCCAGAATCGTGCATCTGGTTCAGGAAGCGCAGGGCACGCGCGCGCCTATTCAGAATATGGCGGATCGTTTTACCACCTGGTTTCTGCCGGCGGTGGTTATACTGGCGATCGGCGCCTTTGTCATGTCCGGTGATGTCAAGGTTGCTGTTTCCGTCCTGCTTGTGGCCTGCCCCTGCGCGTTCGCCATCGCCACGCCCACGGCAGTGACCGCCGGTGTCTCCAATCTGGCGCGCCGGGCGGTACTTATCAAAGGCGGTATCTTTCTGGAACTGGGGCACAAGATCACGCGCTTGCTCGTGGACAAGACGGGAACTTTCACCTTCGGCCGGCCCAGGGTTGAGGGCATCATCTCCTTAAACGGTAAAAGCCCGGAAGACATCCTGCGCCTGGCATGCATCGCGGAAAAGTATTCCGAGCACCCGTTGGCGCGTTCCATCCTGACTGCCGGCAAAGAGAGGAAACTCGACATTCCCGACCCCGAACAATTCGAGAGCGCGACCGGCATGGGGGTTAAGTCCCGCTGGAACAGCGCAAAGATTCTGGTCGGGAAGCAAACGTTCCTTCAGGAAGCCGGAGTGACCATCGTCCCCCGGGTTGATCGTGAGATTGTAAAACAATCGGCGCAAGGACGCACTGCCGTCCTTGTTGCGCACAACGAAGAAGTGATTGGTTTGCTGGCGATTGCCGATGAGATCCGTCCGGAGATTTCCAAGACCATCCGCTTGCTCAAAACGATGGGGGTCGAGCGCGTTACCATGCTGACCGGCGATCATCCCCTGGTGGCCGAAGCGGTGGCCACGGCGATTGGGGTTGATGATTTTCAGGCCGAACTGCTTCCCGAGCAAAAGCAGGAGTTCGTCAGAAAATTACAAGCCGAAGGTCATGTGGTTGGCATGATCGGCGACGGCATTAACGACGCCCCGGCCCTCGCTTTGGCCGATGTGGGGATCGCCATGGGCGCCGCCGGCACGGATGTGGCCATCGAAACGGCCGACGTTACCCTGATGAACGATAACCTGTCCGGGGTTGCCGATTTCATGTGGATGTCGGCGAAAGTCATGCGTCGAATCAAGTTGAATATTTTCTTTTCCATGATCTACAATGTCATTGGGCTGACATTGGGGGTCATGGGAATGATGACCCCAATTATTGCGGTTATTTTCCAGGAAGCAGGCTGTGTAACGGTCGTATTCAGTTCGACGCTTTTGCTATGGGCAAAACGTAGAACGGTGAGCGTTTGAAGCATTATGGCGGCTAAGGCCATCCGCCCTCCAGGGAAAAATTGGTATTCCCGATATGGAGTGGTTATGCTGGGTGTGGCCATCATGTTCGGCGCCTGCACGGCGATGGACTTGAGCGATACCATAAATAAACGATAGGAGAATATAAGTTATGGCGGAAAGGATTGCGAGTAAGCTGTCTTTTTTAGACCGGTATCTGACCCTATGGATTTTTGTCGCGATGGGGGTCGGGGTATTACTGGGTTACGTTGCGCCGGCCTTCGGAAACTGGATTGGATCACTGCGGCCGCAAGGGACGCAAACCAGCATTCCCATTGCCATCGGCCTGATTCTGATGATGTATCCGCCTCTGGCGAAGGTTAAATACGAGGAACTGGGCGACGTCTTCCGCGATTACAAGGTGCTGGGCTTGAGTCTGCTTCAGAACTGGATCGTAGGACCGATCCTGATGTTCCTGTTGGCGGTCGCTTTTCTGCACAATCAGCCGGAGTTCATGATCGGGCTGATCATGATCGGACTGGCGCGCTGTATTGCCATGGTCATCGTGTGGAACGATCTGGCCAAGGGCAATTGCGAGTATTGCGCCGGACTGGTGGCCTTCAACTCGATCTTCCAGGTGCTTTTCTACAGCGTATTTGCCTGGTTTTTTATCACCAAATTGCCGCCCCTGTTGGGCCTCTCCGGGGCCGTGGTCAACATCACCATCAAGCAGGTTGCCGAAAGCGTTTTCATCTACCTGGGCATCCCATTCATCGCGGGTATGCTGACGCGCCTGGTTTTGGTCAAGCTGAAGGGAAAAGAATGGTATCATGCGGCGTTCATCCCTAAGATCTCGCCAATCACGCTGGTGGCGTTGTTGTTCACGATCGTGGTGATGTTCTCGTTGCAAGGCGAAAAGATCATCCACCAGCCGGGCCATGTCATCCTGATCGCCGTGCCGCTGTTGATCTATTTCGTAGTCATGTTCCTGTTGAGTTTCTGGATGAGCCGGCAGGCGGGGGCCGATTACGCCAAGTCGGCGACGCTATCCTTTACCGCGGCCAGTAACAACTTTGAATTGGCCATCGCAGTGGCAGTGGGCGTATTCGGCATCAATCACGGCGCGGCTTTTGCCGCGGTGATCGGGCCACTGGTGGAAGTGCCGGCCTTGATCGGCTTGGTGAATGTGGCGTTATGGTTTAAGCGGCGCTGGTATGTCAAGGCAGCCTGAGGCCGGATTAATAAGAAGGATTCGATCATGAATAAGCACAGCGAGCATCCTGAACAAACGCGCCGGATGGTCCGGCAACATTACGGCCGCGTGGCCGGAACCGGCGGACAGGCGCCGTGCTGTGCTTCCGGCGGCGAATCCCAATGCTGTGATGCCGGCGCGCCGCCGGCGGATCTCCGCGCAATAGCCCGACGGCTCGGCTACAGCGAGGCCCAACTTGCCGCGTTGCCGGAGAACGTCAACCTGGGGCTTGGCTGCGGCAACCCGGTGGCCATGGCGCTATTGCAGCCGGGCGAAACCGTGCTCGATCTCGGCAGTGGCGCCGGCATGGATTGCTTCATTGCCGCGCAGGCGGTGGGACCAACCGGCCGGGTGATCGGCGTGGACATGACGCCGGAAATGCTGAGCAAAGCCCGCGCCGGCGTTGGTAAGCATACCAATATCGAGTTCCGACTGGGCGAGATCGAGCACCTGCCGGCGGCCGATAATTCAGTGGACGTTATCATGTCAAATTGCGTAATTAATCTTTCACCGGAAAAACAGCAGGTGTTCAATGAAACGTACCGCGTACTGCGTCCGGGGGGACGCCTGGCCATTTCGGACGTGATCCAGACCCGGCCTTTCAAGGGCACGCGCTGGGCAGGCAAGACGCACCTTTCGGCCTGCATCTCCGGCAGTGTCACGGTCCAGGAGCTTGAAACGATGCTGACTAAGGCCGGCTTTGCCGACGTGCGCATCGCGCTCAACGAAGCCAGTCGCGCGTTCATCAAGGACTGGGATCCGGGAAGCGGCGTCGAGCATTACATCTGCTCGGCTTTCATTGAAGCCAGAAAATAACCATGGCGCTAAAGCCGTCACCAAAGAGGAATGAAGCGTTCCAGGGCACGGTGATCCGGAAGAAGATATGCGGCGGACTGGGATTGCGGGGGTAGATGCCTGAAAGACCGTGTGGTCACCCGACGAACCCGAATATTCATTGATTTTCAGCAGGCGAATTCTTATCATATTTGAGTTTCAGCTAAAACTCCTTTTGAGAATTGCCCGCCCCGCGGCGGGTCGGGATTTGATGGATTGAAAATGCAGCCATAGCCGGTATACCCGCCTGCAATCCGTCAGCCGACGGATAGCACTGCGGGCAGGAACCCGGCTCTACCAGCATAATGCATCAGAAGGTAGAGCAGGCTTTACGCCTGTTATTTTCAAGGAAGTCCCGGTGGCTGCACCGCCTGTCCGGCGAGAAACTATATGGAGTGCGGTAGCCGGCGCTGCCGATTTGCTTTCCGCAAAGACATTGCTTCGCCTGCCTGCGCGAAACCGCTCCGGCGAAGGCCGGCGGTGGAAAAATGGTAGCGTCGGCTACCGCACTCCAAAATTAGATGGCCTGAATATTTGCTAGTTTTATTGAATCCGGCGACCAGACATCAGTTCCATATCCAGGGAAGGAGCGGTTCTTTGTGACAATAGAAAAATCCTATGATCTGGTTGTGATCGGCGGTGGGCTGGCCGGCGTGGGCGCGGCCATATCCGCCGCCCGCCACGGGTGCCGGACCGCCCTGGTCCAAGACCGCCCGGTGCTTGGCGGAAACTCGTCGAGCGAGATTAGGATGCACGTCTGCGGCGCCGATTCTAAATATGACGGCTTGGCCAGGCGCGAAACCGGGATTATCGAGGAACTGCGCCTTGAAAACCTGGTTCGCAATCCACAGAACAGTCCCAGCATGTGGGACTTGCTGCTGTTCGAGTGGGTGCGACGCGAACCCTCACTCGACCTGTATCTCAACAGCCTGGCGCTGGAACCGGTGATGGCCAATGCCGGTCGGATCGAAGCCGTTCGTGTCCGTCAACTGGCCAGTGAACAGGAGTTTTTACTGGCCGGCCGCTTTTTTGCCGATTGCAGTGGTGATGGACACATAGCGGCGCAGGCCGGCGCCGATTTCCACCGGGGCCGTGAAGCAGCCGACGACTACGGGGAAAGTCTGGCTCACTCAGCGGCGGACAAGTATTCCCTGGGCAGTTCGCTGATGTTCATGGCCAGGGATATGGGACGTCCCATGCCGTTCGTCAAACCGGATTGGGCGCACACGTTTCCGACGGATGAATCGCTGGCACATCGTGGCCACAGTCGATATCGCTACGGGTATTGGTGGATCGAGTGGGGTGGACAGCTCGATCCGATCGCGGACAATGAGGCAATTCGCGATGAACTGCTAAAAATTGTGCTCGGCGTATGGGATCACATCAAGAATCATGGCAATCACGGGGCAGACCAATGGGCTTTGGAATGGGTGGGAGTTCTCCCCGGCAAGCGCGAAAGCCGGCGGTTCATTGGGGATTATATCCTCTGCCAGAAAGACCTGGAAGCAGGCCGTATCTTTCCCGATGCCGTCGCCTATGGCGGTTGGCCCATCGATACCCATCCGGTGGAAGGTTTCCGCAGTCCCGAACATCCCTGCCGCCAGATAAGTGTGCCCCTGTACACGATCCCCTTGCGGAGTCTTTACAGCCGTAATATCGACAACCTGTTTTTCGCGGGACGCAATATAAGCGCCACGCATATAGCGTTTGCCAGCACCCGCGTCATGAGCACCTGTGCGGTCATGGGCCAGGCCATCGGCGCCACGGCCGCCGCCTGTATCCGCCGCGGGTGGACACCTCCCCAGGCGGCCGGTGAAGGAATTGCGGAAATTCAGCAACGGCTTCTGGCTGACGACTGTTTCATTCCGGGACAAGTCAACCGCGATGGGCATGACCTGGCGCGTAAGGCCATGATTATCGCCAGCGGCAGTACCGGGAACAATGGCCCGGAAGCTGTAATCGACGGCCTAGCCCGAAAGACCGAGAGCGGCGAACATTGCTGGGAAAGTCAGCTTCTGACCGATGGCGAAGCCTGGATCGAACTTCACTGGCCAACTCCGCAAATAATCGGACGATTGCAGCTCACCTTCGATTCCCATCTGGAAGAGCGCCTGATATTCACCCAGGAGGAGCATATTTACACATGCCCCAACATCCTGACAAATATTCCCCAGCGGCTGGTCAAGGATTTTACCATCCAGGCGCTTGAACAAAACACCTGGCGCACGGTGCGTGCCGTTGCGGGGAATCATCAACGGCACCGGAAGGAATTATTTTCACCGTCCTTGAAAACGGCGGCAATTCGCATCGGGATTACCAGCACCCACGGCGCACCTACAGCGCGCATATTAGAAATCCGGGGTTATGCCGACCGGGAATAAACATAACCTGTCCATCGGTCAACATGCAAACCCGCTGCCGCCGGGCGCAACTAATCGTGATTTACATGGGCGGAACTACCGGCTAAAATGCAGACAACATAAAAGTAAAACCGATTGTTCTGTAATCAAGCCTTGCGGATACCTTTATTCATGAAAAAACGTTTATTATTGTTGATCGTGGTGCTGATTGTCGGTGTCTGTGTGCTGGAAATCATTGTTGACACTTTCCTTTTCCAGATGGGGATTTTCCAAACTAACTTGGAATTGAAGGTTGCATATCACTACCTGTTCATGCTGGGCGATGTCACGCTGGCCGTTCTCATTGCCGCTCTGATCTTTTATCGCGCCTTTACCCGCCAGGAACGCACCCTGGATGAATTGAGGGCGGCCCATGCCAAGTTGACGGCCAATCATGCCTTGTTGGTGGAGAGTAAAAATAAATTTCAGAAAATGACGGATAATATTCCCGGCGGCATTTATCAGCTTCTCATGAAGCTCGATGGCGCCATCTCATTTCCGTTGGTCAGTGAGAAGTGCCGCCAGTTGATCGGCGTCGCCCCCGACGCCATTCAACAAGATTCGGCGCTTGTGTTAGGATTTATTCATCCGGGTGACCGGAATTCGTTTTTTACGACCCTTAACGAATCAGCCCGGACGCTCAGTCCATGGCATTGGGAAGGGCGTTTCCTGGTCTGCGGCACGATGAAGTGGCTGAGTTGCGTCGCCCAGCCGGAAGGCCGGTCAGACGGAGCCATTCTCTGGGATGGGATGATCATTGATGTCTCGGATATGAAGCGCGTGGAACATAGCCTGAAGCAGTCCAAGCAGATGCTGCAACTCGTACTGGACACCATACCTTCGGCCGTATTCTGGAAAGACCAGGATTTGCTATATCTCGGATGCAACCGGGTCTTTGCCCAGGATGTTGGATTGGCGGACCCGAAGGATATTGTCCGCAAATCCGATTTTGACCTGGTGTGGAAGGATCATGCCCCGCGGTATCGCGCCGACGACAGCCAGGTGATGGAAACCAATACTTCCAAGCTCGGGTTCGAGGAGCCCTTGATCAAGGCGGATCATTTGGCATATTGGACATCCACCAGTAAGGTGCCCCTGCATGCTCCGGACGGCACGGTGATTGGGGTCTTGGGAACCTATGAAGACATTACCAAACGCAAGCGGGCGGTGGATGAAGCCTATACTATTCTTCGTATGTCCATGGATGGTTTTTATGTTGTTGATAAACAGGGAAACATCCTGGATGCCAATGAGGCTTATTGTTCCATGATAGGTTATAGCCGCGCCGAATTAATTCATTTGAAACTCCGGGATATTGAGGCCGCGGAATCCGAAGAAATTATAGCTCAGCACATAAAGAAAATACTAAATGTCGGCTATGATCGCTTTGAAACCAGGCATAGATGTAAAGATGGCAGAATTATTGAAATTGAATCCAGCGTTAATTATGTGAAGGGTGAAACTGGGAAATTCTTTGCATTTATACGTGACATCACCGAGCGCAAGCGGGCGGAGAAGGAGATCAACGAATCCGAACAGCGTTTCAGGGCGATTTTCGACAATGCGGCCGATGGGATCCTGCTGGTTGATACGGAATCCAAAAAGCTCCATCTTGGCAACAAGGCTATTTGCGAGATGCTGGGGTATGCTCCGGACCAGATCACCACGATGCAGGTCGCGGATATCCATCCTGCGAAAGATCTCACGCATGTCATGGAACAGTTCGAGAAGCAGGCGCGGCGCGAATTAATAACGGCCAACAGCCTTCCGGTACAAAGGAAAGACGGCAGCGTCATTTACGCGGATGTCAGCGTGTTCTTCCTAACGCGGGCTTGTGCCCGCAACCCAAGTATGCCGTTCTCCCAGCAGTGTGTCGAATTCGGTTCGAAAAATGCTGCGGCGATCTTGGGCCGTCTGCGGGCTTCCCGACCTTGCGCATACAAA
>Ga0180015_1000090_pt1 | contig 24860 bp, 21 predicted proteins | sample KR13_S2_MetaG_FD_116508 | JGI IMG/M metagenome (GOLD analysis project Ga0180015, IMG submission 116508) | Groundwater microbial communities from the Olkiluoto Island deep subsurface site, Finland - KR13_S2_MetaG | ecosystem: Environmental > Aquatic > Deep subsurface > Groundwater | place...
GGCACCCGCCTTTGGCCCCTTAGCCGTAAAAATTTTCCCAAACAATTTCTAAAACTTTACAGTGACAACTCACTCGTGCAAGAGACTTTTTTGCGTATGAAAAAAGTGATGCCGAGTGAAAATATTTTCTTCGTCACTAATCAAGAAAATTATTTTAATGTCTATAATCAAATTCGTGATTTAGAAAAAGGCTTTAATAAAGAACAAATCTTAATCGAACCAGCAAGTCGCAACACGGCACCAGCTATTACCTTGGCAACGAAGTATTTAGTAGAGAAAGTACAAATCGAGCCCAACACTCCGATTGCCTTCTTACCGGCTGATCATTACATTGGCGATGAAGAAGAGTTTACAAAAATCTTCAAAAACGCAATGGAAAGTATCAACGGCTACATCGGCACCATTGGCATTACGCCAACCGGACCAGAGACTGGCTTTGGCTATATTCAAAAAGGCGATAAATTAAATGGCTTTTTTAATGCCGTTGAATTTAAAGAAAAACCCAATAAAGAAACTGCTAAAAAATACCTAGAATCAAAAAATTATGTCTGGAATTCCGGCATGTACCTTTTCACTCCCAAGACTTTTGTTAGTGAATTAAAAAATCATGCTCCAGAAATGTACCAGTCTCTAGCTCTCTCTTATGAGGATTTTTTAACTCGTTTTGCCGAGCTTCCTGATATCTCCATCGACTTTGCGATTTCTGAGAAATCAGAAAAAGTGGTTGTCTTCGAAGGCGAATTTGGTTGGAGTGACATCGGCTCCTTTGACAGTTTGGCAGAAATTTCCAAGACTCTAAAAAAAGAAGAACAGAAACACATTGGCATTAATTCCAAAAATGTCTTTGTCCATTCTACGAATAATAGACTAGTCGCTACTCTTGGAATTGATGATATTAATGTTATTGAAAATAATGATTGTATTTTGATTCAAAAAAAGGGCAACAGTGAAGACGTTAAAGAAATCGTTAAATATCTCAAAGAGCACAAGCGCGAAGAAATCGAACACAACATCGTCTCTTATCGACCGTGGGGCAGCTATGAAATCTTAATTGACACTCCAATTTACAAAGTAAAGAAAATCGTCGTCTATCCTGGCAATAAACTCAGTCTCCAGTCCCACTATCACCGTTCCGAACACTGGATTATCGTCCGCGGCTTAGCCAAGGTTACCAACGGTGACAATGACATCTTCCTGCGTGAAAACGAAAGTACCTACATTCCATCTCTATCCATACATCGCTTAGAAAACCCAGGTAAAATCAATTTAGAAATGATTGAAGTGCAGACTGGTAACTACATGGGCGAAGATGATATTATTCGTTATGAAGATATCTACAACCGAACTTCAAAATAAATATAACTCAAGCAAATAAAAAAGCTACTTTCAAATTTTGAAAGTAGCTTTATTTGTTTTTTTCATTCAAATAACAAGAGATATTCTTCATTACATGAAAAGCCACACTTGCGCAAGGCTGAGTGCAAAGCCTTCGTCTTAGTTTCTCCATGTCCAGAATAGTTTACTCCATTCTTGGTGGTGATACGACAGCATTGTGCATTGCTAAATTGAGGCGAGCAACCGCTTAATCCCAGGATGGCGACCACGAGTATAAACAGATTAAATTTCCTGAGCATATCCACCCCCCTTTTTTTAAGTTATACTTCAAATGAACAAACCATTATATAAATAACCCTTATATATAGCACAAAGATTGGAAAAAGTCAATCCATTGTCTTGAGCACAACACCTTTAAATAATAATTATTTAATAGTGATAACTCTTCCCACTCTCTATCATTTGTGCCCGATAAATCTGCTCAACCAATATCAATCTTGCCATTTCATGCAGAAAAGTCATTTTAGACAAAGATAATTTAACATCCATTTTACTCAAAGTTTTACTTGAAAACCCTAGAGCACCGCCGATTATAAAAATAATTTCTTGATTAGTTTTATTTAAAAATTTTGAGAATTCCATTGATGAATATTCAGTCCCGCCCTCAGTTAAGCAAATAATTTTCTTGTCCTTATTTTTTTCAAGATAATCTAAAATTCTCTGATTCTCTTTCTCCTTCGCCTGCTCGCGATTGGTTTCACCAAAAGCTTCAGGTGCCAACTCTACCACTTTAATTTTGGCGTATGGTTTTAAACGTTTCAAATACTCCGCCACCCCATCGCGGTATATTTTTTCTTTTAATTTTCCGACAGCTAAAATCGTTATACTATACATAGAAGTTAAAAATATTAAACACCACCGTTCTACCTCACCCCGTCCCCTTTATTATGAATTGGACGAGGATTACGTTAACCCTCTCCTGCAAAGGAGAGGGAGACTGCACTCGTCATGAATATTAATGGATAATTTATTTTTTTTAAAAAAAGAAGTTCTACAAGTTCCCTCGCCCCGCCGGGAGAGGGTTAGGGTGAGGGAGCCATTAAATTTGCAATAACAGCGCTGCGCCAATCGCACCTGCCTCACTGCCGAGTTTGCTCTTCAAAATATCAATCTTCTTTGCCTCCGGATTGCCAACAAATTCTCGCATAGTCTTTTTTAATTCCGGCAAAAACAATGGACTTGACTCCATTACACCACCACCGACGACAAAAACTTCCGGATCAATCGTGTTTACCACATTAGCCAAGGCAATACCTAAAATTTGGCCGACTTCTTCGTATGACTTTATCGCAAAATCATCACCGTGATAAGCCTGGTCAGACAACTTCGCCGGACTGGCTTGCAATAATTTCATATAAGCATCTTCTAGGGAAATTTTTTCAGAAAAATTAACAATCATACTACAAATCTCACCAGCGCCATTTCTATGTCCGCGATAAATATCACCGTTTACCCACCAAGATGAGCCCACGCTCGTGCCCAAGGCCACGCCAAAAACATTGGTATGTTTTTTCGCCGCTCCCAACAAAACCTCAGCACGAACAAAACATTTACCATCATTATCCATCACCGATCGATAACCCGTTTTCTCTTGAACTATTTGCGCCAACTTCACATTATTTAAAATATCCACATTCGGTGCTTGTACAATTTTTTGTTCATCAAAATCAACCAATCCAGCCACACTTAAACCAATGCCAACAATTTTACATCGATCTTTCTTTGCTTCCTCCTCCAAGGGCTCAATCAAGGCCTTAATCATGATTAATAAATGATCCAAGCTATCCTTTGGCGTTGCTAATGAAAGTCGTGACACCACTTTTTTGCCATCAAAAAGAACGGCCTTCATATTAGTACCACCAATGTCGACACCAATTGTATAATCATTACTCATAAAATATAAATTAATTGTTATTTTTGATACAACTCCTTAGCCGCTTCCCAAATATCAGGATTATTCTGTATTTCTTTTTCCCAATACCACCATTCAACGCCCCAAAGATAAAACTCGCTGAATCCCGTAGTTGAGGAGAACTCTATCATATCTTTAAATTTTTGTAAATTCATAGTCTTACTTCTTTCCTCTTCGCTCAAATTTTGAAACGGCTTCGGCCCCCAAGGCTCGCCCTGCATTTCAATCACGACCCACTTCTGCGGTTTAGCAAAAAAACTGGTCACATTTTTCTTAAAACGAAAAAATGCTGGTGTGATTGGATAATGAACATATCTTTCTAGCTTAGCCGAATAAGTATCTCGGTACATAGTCGTACCAAAGATATCGGCACGCTTAGCTGCCGGAACCCATAGGGACAGTTCTCCGGAATCAGTCACAATTACTGGACGTGAATCTAGTTTTTTTACCAAAGCAATTTCCTTGTCCAAGAAATTACTATCAAGAGGTGGACAAATGCCAAAATATTTCAAAAACGGTTCATTTTCTACCTGCCAAGCGGTTATGTTTTTATTTTCCTTATATCGCAAAATAGTTTTCTCCAAATAATCCAAGGTATATTTTTCCTTTTTATCTTTATCTAAATTATTCACCCATTCTGGATAATGACACTCTGGCCAGCGAGGCAGTCTCCCACCCATTGCTAAAACGATTTCCGCATTACGACTAGACGCTTCACTAATTTGCCAATCCAGGTCGTTCCAAGTATATTCTCCACCCTCAACTGATTGCAAATCATCCCAATAAGCCGACAGGCGCAATTTCTTAACACCCAATTCATCCAACATGGCAATATAGGTCTTTTTCCAATCCAGGCCTAGTGCCATTGCTTGTTTTTGAGAAAAAGTGACGCCATATTTTAATTCATTTCTCTTGGGAATATGGATTTGGCTCAAAGTCATAACTATCACCAACAGAAGAAAGAAGAAAAGAAAAAAATATTTTAATATTCTTAGAGATTTAAACATAAAATATATCAAAAAAAGCACTATCTATCAAAGTTGTGCTAGAAGTAGCTGTATTTATTTGATTACCGACAAAAATAGTAACGCCATAAGCTGCCAAGATTATCGCCAAACCAATCACGGCATTCTTAATTTGAGACAATGCTTCTTCTGTGACCTTATTATCACCAGCCATCATGTATTTATAACCTGCTAATATAATTAAAATCACGAATATCAACCCCAATAACCCCAAAAATATTTTAACATATGAAACTATAATTTCTCGAACATCTTTATTAGGATTGGTCCCAAAGGCGGAATCAATCTGTCCGCTACCCGGAGCCATTCCTTCTTGATTATTAAGATTAAGCGGACCGGCGATTACTTGATGAACATTAGACATAAAACTCATCTGAAATACTGCCATAACTAGCAATATTGCAAAACTTACAATTTTTTTGGATTTATTCATATAATTTTGATATAATAATTATAACTTCTTATAATATACCATAAAATTAATTCTTTGAACATAAACTATGCGCTTATCCACTAAAATTGCCTATAATACCATCATTCAAATCGTCAGCAAGGTTATTTCTACCGCTTTAGCCTTGGCCGCCGTAGCAATCATCACCCGCCAACTTGGCCAAACGGGTTTTGGTGAATACACAACCGTGGTGACCTATCTGTCTTTTTTTGCCATTGCCGCTGATTTAGGCCTAACCCTAATTACCGTTCAGATGATTAGCAAGCCCGATATTGACGAAGATTATGTCTTGGGCAATCTTTTTGGTCTCCGCCTAGTCTCCGCCCTGATCTTCTTAGCACCCGCTCCCCTGATCGCAGTTTTCTTTCCTTACAGTGCTGCCATGAAAATGGGCATCATCATCGCCTCTTTTTCTTTTTTATTTATTGCCCTCAATCAGGTTCTCGTTGGCGTTTTCCAAAAAAATCTCCGCATGGACAAAGTTTCCATCGCCGACATTGTCAGTCGCGTCTTCTTAGTTGTTGGCATTGTAATTGTGTACAAATTTAACTACGGGCTCTTGAGTATCCTCCTTGTCACATCTTTATCTAGTTTGGTGAATTTTATTTTTCACTTCTACTTTTCTCGCCAATTCACGATTATAAAACTGCGCTTCGATTTTCGCTTTTGGCAAGAAATAATGATCAAGTCCTGGCCACTCGCACTCACAATTACTCTCAATTTAATTTATTTAAAAACCGACACGCTACTTCTATCCATTGTCGACCGTCAGAGCGATATCGGCATCCTGGCCGAGGTTGGTTTATACGGCGCTGCTTACAAAGTTATTGACGTTCTGGTCACCCTACCGTTTATGTTCGCCGGCATCATCCTGCCCATCCTAACCCTGTCCTGGTCGCAGGGCAAAAAAGAAGAATTTAGCACTGTCCTGCAAAAATCCTTCAACGTCATGGCCATCATCGCTATTCCTGTAAGCCTAGGCACTCAACTCTTAGCCAAGGATATAATGACACTGGTTGCTGGCCCAGATTTTTCCGGCTCTGGAAAAATCTTGCAAATCCTAATCCTGGCTGCTGGCATGATCTTTTTGGGCAACATGCTTGCCCACGCTATTATCGCGATTGAAAAACAAAAAGCCGTCATCAAGGCATATCTTTTTACCGCTGTCACCTCCGTCATCGGCTATCTACTCCTCATCCCGCTCTATTCCTACTACGCCGCTGCCTGGGTAACGGTCTACTCCGAAAGTGTCATCGCCCTAGCCTCGATTTACATCATCTGGAAATACACCAGATTTTTGCCCAATCTAAAAATAATCATCCAAACTGGCGCCGCCTCTTTATTAATGTGCGCTAGCATTTGGCTATTACATTTTTTCCAAATTAATAATTTACTTATCGTGCTAACAGTCGCTATTCTTATTTACTTTTTCTTTTTATTTTTATTCAATGGACTAAATCGAAAAGAAATCATTGAGCTGTTAAAAAAATAAAAATCAATTTATGCAAATCCTTATTATAAATTCCTACTACAACATCAAACCTCTTTTTCCCATCTTTGAAGAGTTGAGCAATAAAGATCATAGCTTGTGCTTTCTTTCACATGATTCACGCTTGATCAAATTAGCGCTCGAAAAAAAATATCCAGCCCAAAAAATCCGCGCACATCAACAACCAGCAACTCTCCTAGCTATTTTGCTAATTGTCTTTCTACCGCTTACTCTAGTTTACGGTTTTTTCGCAATTCTTTATTACAAGCTCAAAAAGAAAACAAACACGATTATTTATTTCAATTGGTTTGAAAAAATTATCTACACTATCCCGGCTAAACTTTTAAAAATAAAAAATATTTGGCTCTTTTTACCAGAAACAGAAACCAATAATTTAAATATTGGCCTACAAAAAATTATCAAGCTTTCTTCTCAACTCGCCACTGTTATTGTTTTCAATCAAAAGACCAAAGACAAAATTAATAAACTCATTTCTTTAAAATCTGTAATCAAAGTCATTCCTCTTGGTATCAAAAATAATCACGAACGCCAAGAAAATATTTTTGAAGAACTTTCCAAAGCCGAACATGCCGAAGGGGCCAAAAAATATTTCACCATTGGGACCGCCGTTGAACTCAACAAAAATCAAAATATTGAAATGCTTTTTCATGCAATCGAAAAATGTATTTCTGTTTTACCAAACCTACAATTAATTATTATTGGCGACGGTGAAGAAAGAAAAACCCTCAGCTGGCTCGCCAAAAAAATGAATATCGAAAATATCACCTGGTTCGTGGGTGAACAAAAATTTCCGCGCAAATGGCTAGACAACTTCGACATCTTCGTTTCAACAAGCAGAGAACTCCATCTCGCCGACATTGAAATTACCCTAACCGCCATGAAAGCCAACCTGCCTATCATCGGTTTTTGGAATACCGGCATCGACGACCTAATCAGCACCAATAATAATGGCAAAATCATTGAAAAAGAAGACAGCGAACTCTTAGCTGACGAAATTATCAATCTCTATAAGCACAAAGTATTATGCCACAAACTCGGCGAAGCAGCCAAGTTTCAGGTTGACAAAAACTATAATCTTGATACAATGGTAGATACCCTATTGGCGGTTTTAAAATAATATTATCATATTTTCTCCCTCTCCTTGCCAGGAGAGGGTCGGGGTGAGGTAGTGAATTACAAAATGAACAAAATACTAGCAAAAATAGAAGATGAGAGCAAAAGACTAGACGTTTTCCTAGCTGAAAAGCTCGAAAATATCACTAGATCACAAATCCAAAAAATCATCAAATCCGGCAACATCACCATCAATGATGTTGTTTATGATTCTCCGCACCACAAAGTCAAAGACAACGACCTGATTGTTGTTACCAGTATGGACAAAAAAAAGAAAGAAGTGGTGAAGAAGGTAGCCGAAGAAGGTGAAGAGCCAGTTTTTTTCACAATCAAAGACATTCCAATTATCGAAGAAAATGACGACTTTATTATCATCAATAAGCCAGCCGGCCTCATCACGCACGGTGATGACCATATCATGGAAAAAACTTTAGCAGATTTATTATTAGAGAAATATCCGGAAATGAAGAAAGTTGGCGATGACCCACATCGTCCCGGCATCGTTCACCGTCTCGATAAGGAAGCGAGTGGCCTCATGGTCGTGGCACGCACCCAAGAAGCGTTTGAACATCTCAAAGAACAATTCAAAAAACGCCGTACGAAAAAAATTTATATAACTCTTGTTCACGGCAAAACCGATAAAGACGAAGACACAATTAACTTCCCCATCGCCCGCAGTTCCAAAGGTTTCAAAATGGCGGCCAAGGCTTACACGGAAAAAGGCATAAAAAATACAGAAGGCAAACCAGCTGATACTGAATTTAATGTCCTGACTAGATTTGTTAATTACACCTTATTAAAAGTAAGAATCAAAACCGGCCGCACGCACCAAATACGCACTCACATGTCCGCCTACGGTCACCCGATTGTCGGCGACAAACTATACAGCACCCGCGTCGCTCGTGAGAAGAATAAGAAAATAAATTTAGGAAGAATTTTCCTAACAGCCGTGGAGCTAGAATTTAAAGACCTACAAGGAGAGAAAAGAAATTTCCAGATTGAATTACCAAGTGAATTACAAGAACTATTGAAAGTAGTCAAATAAAAAAATTATTCATTACATCTCCCTCTCCTTGCCAGGAGAGGGTCGGGGTGAGGTAGTATTCCGTGCACAAAATTAACCACACACGACAAATCATCTTCCGACGCCCCCTCACCCCAGCCCTCTCCAGCCGTGGCGAGGGAGTATTAATAGCCATCTTATATCTATATGCAAAATAACCTATACATAATCTCCGGTCCTTCCGGTGCCGGCGAAGACAGCATCATCAACGGCCTCAAAGAATTATTTCCCGTTGAAGTTGTCATTACTACCACCACCCGCTCCATGCGCCCCGGCGAATCACAAGGCCAACCATATTATTTTATCATCAAAGAAGAATTTCAAAAAAATATCGCTGCCAATAAATTCTTCGAATGGGCGCAACAATACAACGACAATCTCTACGGCGTTACCTTCGAAGAAATCGAACGCGTCAAAAATTCCGGCAAAGTCGGCCTTTGGAAAATCGAATACAAGGGCGTTATGACTGCCAAAAAATTAATGCCAGAGGTGCCAGCCATCTTCATCAATGCCCCCCTGGATCAACTAGAAGAAAGAATCCGCCGACGCGATAATGTCACCGAAGAATTCATCCAAGAAAGAATCGCCTACACCAAAGAATGGCTTGAACACACCGATATTTATGATTATGAAGTAATAAATGAGAACGGAAAATTGGCTGAATCCATTAAGCAGGTTGCTCAATTTATCAAAACAAAAAAGACTGATTACTAAATCAGTCTTTTTTTATATAGTTCTTAATTTTATCTATTACCAAACCCACCACCTCTCGGCTTAAATTTGCGTACCGCGCCACCAAAGGACTTACCTCTCGCCTCACCGCCTGCTTCTCTGGGTTTGTTAAAATTACCAGTCGCCGCTCTCGGCTCTCTGGTTTTATTAAAACCACCACCGGCACTAGCACCCTCTTTCGGCTTATTAAAATTTCCGACCTTCTTCTCACCACCTTGTGAACCGCCACGGTTAAATGAACCGCGACCACCATTCACGCCCGAAGAGCGTCGGTTACGGCTTGGCTTTTGTTCCTTGGGTGGATTCTGAATTAGTCTTTCTAATTCAACCAAGGGAATGTTTTTTTGAATAATTTTTTCAATTGAACGAATCGCTGCAATCTGTCTCGGGGTTGCGAATGAAATCGCTCGTCCCGCCTTACCAGCCCGACCGGTTCGACCGATACGGTGAATGTAGTCAGCTGAGTCATCAGGTAAGTCATAATTAATAACTAACTCGATACCTTTGACATCAATACCACGAGCCGCAATGTCAGTTGCTACCAACACGCGAAATTTGCCGTCTTTGAAACCTTGTAAAGCCATCTTGCGCTGTCCTAATGAACGGTTGGAATGAATCTCGGATGAAGTATGGCCCATCACCATAATCTTCTTACTCAAATCACTTACGCCACGCTTAGTTCGCGCAAACACTAACACAGTCCCCTTATATTCATTTAATATTTTCGCTAATTGCTTAGCCCGATCTTCCGCATTCAAAACAATCATCTCTTGAATCACGCTCTCCGCTGGTGTTCCCGCTGGCGCCACCTCAATCCGCAACGGTAATTTCATACATTTCGTGGCGATCTTAATTACTTCCGGAGCCATCGTTGCTGAAAACAGCAAAGTCTGACGATCAGTCGGCACGGCTTTCAATATTTCATTAACCTGTGGCGCAAATCCCATGTCAAACATTAAATCTGCTTCATCCATCACTAACATCCGCACCTTGTCCAATTTCACTGACTTTCTTTTAATATGATCAATCAAACGACCAGGAGTCGCGATAATAATATGCGGGTTACCACGCAAAGCGGTAATCTGGCGGAAAATTGGTGCACCTCCAATCAAAACCGCGGTTTTAATTCCAAGACTACGACCAATGCCCAATAAAGCTTCTTCAACCTGAAGCGCTAGCTCGCGGGTTGGCAAAATAATTAAGCCATTACCTCTATTCATCAAAACACGTTGTAACATCGGCACACCAAAGGCCAAGGTCTTACCCGTTCCCGTCTGTGCAATGCCCACGATATCTTTTTCAGTAATAATTACCGGAATCGATTTCAACTGAATAGGGGTTGGTATCTTAAATTCCATTTTATTAAGGACTTCTAAAATCCTCAAATCAATCCCAAGGGTATCAAAACCCTGAGACACTTCTTTGTTCTCTGTCATTCATTTAGTGACCCGACGCTTAATAAACAGGCACTAATGTGACAAAATAAGTTCGAGTTCAATATATATTTAGATTAGACATTTATTCTAGCACAGAATGGATTATTTGTAAAGAGGCTGGAAATCTAAGTCATCATTGACAGCTGTTTTTCTTCGTGCTAAAAATACATCATAAAATAAAAGTTCAAAATCATCTAAACAAATAAAAAGCAAAAAGGAGGAAAATATGACCGCTCGAGAGTCTATTGCAGCTACACCGCTGATTGCCGTATTCATCGTTAGCATTATTATGCTAATTCATTCATGGTGGAAATATTTTTCACTCGAAAATCAAGACTTGCTATTGTCACCCAATAGCCAAGAAGCACTTACTATTGCAGACCCGATTGCCAAAACGTTAACAGCTGGCGCATTACTGCTAATCACAGCTGTAATATTTTTCAAAAACCAATCACAAAATAACGATCATAATGAATTAAGTTTTATTACGAGACAAAAAAAATTAAAATAAACACTCGCCTTCCTTCACATTAAATGAAGGAGGGCATTTTTTTTACCAACAAAAAAGCGTTCGCATTGGCGAACGCTTTTCATCTTTAAAGAAAATATTTCTTATTCTTTATCTTCAACTTTTGTAGCTGTTTTCTTTTCTTCCTCTTTCACCTCAACACTTTCCACACCAATAGCAGCTAAACCTAATCTATGTTCCTTTGGCTCTACGGATACGATTGTGAATTCAACCTCCTCGTCAACCTTATATTTATCGTTAACGCGTTGTTTTGGCGCTAAGCCTAATTGGCTAATGTGTGCTAGACCGTGAATATCACTGTCTAATTGTACAAACAAACCAAATGGATTAACTTTCAAAACTTTCCCTTTGATAACTTGGCCAATCTTATACTTCTCCGCCACGCCATCCCAAGGATCACGCATTAGTTTTTTCGCACTCAAGAAAATCTTTGAACCTTCAAGGCTGATTACCTCAGCTTTGATTATATCACCAACGTTGAAAAGTTCACTTGGATTATCAATTCTCTGCCAAGCTAATTCAGAAATATGGATCAAACCTTCAAGATTTTCACCAAAACTAATAAAGACACCAAAGTCTGTAATTGCAGTGATTGTGCCCTCAACTGGAGTACCAACACTGTATTGAGAAATAACATCTCTTTGTCTTTCGTTCCAAGCTTCTTTTTCAGAGAAAATAATCTTGTCTTCTTTTTCATTAAAGGTTACTACGCGAGCCTCAAAATCACGACCAACATAAGATTTTAATTTTTCTAAAATCTTACTCTTATCACCACCATTGATTCTCGGATAATTTTCTGGTGCCAATTGTGACACAGGTAAAAATCCAGAAATCTGTCGGTACTTAACCAAAAGACCACCCTTGTTCGCATCAATAATTCTAACTTTAACATTAGATTTATCTTCATATGCTTGACGCAAGCCAAGCCACGCTTTTTCTTGACCAGCAAAACGGAATGAAAGTTCTAGCTCGCCATTCTCATTTTCACCTTCAATTACAGTTGCTTCAATAATGTCGCCCGGTTTCAAATTTGCATAATCTTCATCTTCTTCATAAAGCTCTGGGCCACGCACAACACCAATCAAATAACCATTGATGTCCAATTTTACCTCCGCTCGAGAAGCAGAAACAACTTCACCTTTAATCAATTCACCAACCTGTGGTGCTGCAAATTCATTTTGGCTCAACATCGCCTCAAAATCATCTTGCATTTTTTTGTCGTCAGTCATAAATATATAAACGCTTTTAATTATTGTGTAATTTTAAACAAAAAACTCAAATAAAAAAAGGCATTTTAACCCCTGACACTAATAAATGCTCCAGAAGTCCCCTCGCTGCCACATCCAAAGGGTTTTATAAAAGGCAGTATATTTAAATGTAAAATTAGTATATAATAAATTTTAAAACTAGTCAATAGTTGGCGAAAATTAGACTACTTGACAAATATTCAATAATGGTGTATGATATATATAGTTCATTAAATAAAAAGAATCTTTACAAACTCATCTCAAAAGGAGCAGGATATGAAGAATTCAAAAGCAGTAGGCGCCGATTTCGCAAAGAAAGAGTTCCTGAAAAACCAGGTAATCACTCCCAGGAAGAAATCCGCCAAAAAAAGCGCGAAAAAATAAACCCTCGCGCTACATCAACCCGCCACTTACTAAACAAAGTAAGTCGGCGGGTTTTTTATTTCTAGGGAATTATATTTTCAACAAGCCCCTAATCTCCTTATCATTTTTATACGGACCAATCACCGCCATATTCAAACCACCATTCACAAAAATCTCCTGCGCCACTTTCTGAATATCACTCGCTTTTACTTTCAAAATTTCTTTCAAATAGTCTTCATGGTTAGAAATATTTTTATCGTCAAATTTTTTCTTTTTCGTGCGACTCACAGTTGATTCCATCACCAATTGTCGTGAGTACCAAGTCGCCACGTTGTCTGAGCCTTCCATTTGAATCGCCATGCGACCAACAATCATATCCTTGGCGCGCTTTAATTCTTCAGCCGTGACCAATTCATTTTTCATCTTGCGATATTCTTGTAAGACAATCTTAATCGCCTCATTCAACTTCGCAGTGGGCACACCGGCGCGCGTTGTCAGATAACCACAGTCCGAATAAGTCTCGCCATCCGCGTGCACATAATAAGCGAGGCCATTACGTTCACGCAAGTTAATAAATAAACGTGAGCTCATTGAACCGCCCAAAATCAAAGACAGCATTTTTAAAATCGCTTTTTTCTTATTGCCATAAGCATAAGTGCGTACTCCCAAAGAAAAATGCGCTTGATCGGTTTTTTTATATTCCACCAAACATTGTGGCTTGCTTTGTTTTTCCACGACCGCCACTTTTTCCTGAAAGTCCTCGCCACGCTTGTTTAATTCCGGAGAATTAAAAATACGAGTCACCTTCGCCACCATCTCTTTGCTATTCTTCAAATTACCAACCACGCAAACTGTAATGTTTTTCGGTGCATATTGCGAATTAAAATAACTGGTAAAATCTTCACGATTAAATCTCAAGATATTATCTTTAAATCCAATTGTGTCCCAACCCGCTGGTGTATCCTCATACAATACGCGTTCAAAAATATCCTCAATATGCATCATTGGATTATCTTCATACATATTATATTCTTCGATAATCACACCCTTCTCCCGATTAATTTCCTCTTCGTCGAATTTTGAATTCAACAACATATCTGATAACACATCCAAGGCCTTATCAAATTTCGAACTGTCTGCCTTGATCCAATACCCAGTATACTCTTTGCCGGTAAAAGCATTAAACTCCGCCCCGATGCCATCCAACTCTGAAGAAACAGCCAGTGCTGTCGGTCGTTTAGTTGTGCCCTTAAAAAACATATGTTCCAAAAAATGTGAGATACCGCTATTTTTACGATGTTCATATTTTGAACCGGTTCCGACCATAATTAAAATCGTGGCCGTCTGAGTGCCACGCATTGGTGCGGTTAATAGACGCACGCCGTTTGAAAGTGTTTTTAATGTATGCATATAAAGAATTTTTAATTTCAAATTTTGAATTTTGAATCAATTTTTAATTACTTAATTTTTGAAATTTAAAATTTCTCATTCATTCAAAATTGAAAATTCAAAATTATATCCTACTTAATTTCTTCATGGTCAAGTATCGCCTTTAACACCTTCGAATCCTCCTTTAGTATCTCAATATATTTAACCTGTGTTTGATAAATTGTCATTGAACCATCTGGGCCATATGACTCTTTACCTCTTTTAACCAAACGTAGACTGCCAGCCTCTTTATTATCGGTAGTAGTTGCCTTGTTGCTAGCTTGGTCATAATCATAATAAACGTTGGCAATCTCAACCGGATTTTTATCTTTATCAGCAATTAAGCCATAGTACACCTCCCCATTTACCAAGACAATAGCCGACCACATCGCTTTTTTCTCTTCACTGACCACGACTGGCTTTTTTCCCCTATGAGAAAAAACAGAAAACAAAATAATTATGACAATCAATCCCAAAATGACGGCCCCAATCCTCCACAGTAAAGCGTCATAATTTTTACCAGCGCGAATAATCTTATGTAAACTATTTTCACCATCACCCTCTCTATCCCTAAACATCCATTCAATCGCCTTTGCCTGAACGGTTTCATTGTTGCCGGTCAAGAATTTTTCTGGTCGGCGTGCCTTCCCGTTTTTTGGCAACACAAAAGCGGCCTGCTTATTAGACTGGTCTTTTAGATTAACAATCTTCTGAAACTGTTCTAGCATAAAATTTTTATTTTATTGCATTTTACCATAAACCCAAACAGCTAATAAGCCGCCAACGATTAAGAGGAAAAAAACTGGAAACAAACCCATATATTTTATTTTAATATTTAAACAAACTAATATCTTGCTTTATTGACAACATCGTCAATCTTCACGCTTAACAACTTCGACACGCCGTCATCACCCATAGTCACTCCATACAAAACACTCGCTCTCTTCATTGAAGCACGATTATGCGTAATAACAATAAACTGTGTCTTGTCTGCCAAGTCATCCAAAATTTTTGCCAAGCGTTCTGAGTTGGCCTCATCCAAGGCCGCATCCACTTCATCCAAGAAAACAAAGGGTGAGGGGTTGTTGCTGATAATCGCACTAATCAAAGCAATAGCGGTCAAAGCTTTTTCACCACCAGACAACATTGAGACAGAGCTAATCTTTTTTCCCGGTGGACAAGCATTTATTTCAATGCCAGCTAATCCGGTAGAATTATGCTTTTGTAAAAATTTAATTTTCTGCGGATCTGCAAAGCCAGCTGATACACCACTCACATTTTTAACCTTCTCTTTTTTGACGGCAACCTCAACACCATCTTCGTTAAGCTCGGTCTGTACTTCATCAACTACGCTCTTCTCCTCAAAATCTTCAATCACCTTCTCAATCTTGGCCGTGCCTCCATTAAACAATATCTTAAAATATTCCTCAAACTTTTTTGCAATCAAATTAAACTCACGATCAAACTTCTCTTTAATCGTCTTATCCAACTCGATTATAATTTTTTCCAAAGAATCAATTGCCTTATCCAAATCATCAGCCTGCTCTTTTAAATAATCATAGCGATCCTTGGTCTCTTTGTATTCATCTTCGATTTGCGGATCAATACCACCAATCGTTTCTAATTGTTTTTTAATTTGATTAATCTTTTCCTTTAAAACATTCTCACTCATTGCCTGATCCAAGTGCGTGCCATCCTTAATCTCCTTCAAGCCCTGCAGCTCATCGCGAATTTCGGCCTCCAAGCTTTCCAAGCGTGTTTCAAAACGCGCCGCTTGGATACTCGTCTCGTTCAAACGCGCTCCCAGGGAATTAATTTCCATTTGTGCTTCATGAATGTCTTTTTGCAAAGCCAAAAGTTTCTTACGCTTCTCTTCTTCTTCACGGCTAATCTTGCCAATCCGATTTTTTAAGGCCAAAACCGTCTCTTCAATTTTATCAATGTTCACTCGCAATTTATCCTGTTCTTCTTTCACGCCCTCAAAATCAAAATGTTCGGAGTTCTGTTTAATTTTAGACTCAACCATCTTTAATTCACTCTCCATTGATCCCACCTTTTCTTTCAATAATTTAACGCGCTCCGTGCGTGCTCCAATGCGTAAATTGTTTTCGTTGATACGCACAATAATCGCTTCCTTTTCGTCAATCAAGTTTTGTAAATCCAAATGTGCTGCTTGCCAATTTTCATTAACCGAAGCAGTTTCTTGAATATGGTTTTGCGATTTACCCCTTGATTCATTAAAAATCTCTTCCACTTCTTGATAAATCTCTGCCAAAATCTCGCGGATCACTGTCAACTCATTCAACTCCTTGGCTACGTTTAATTTTTTCAAAACCTCATCAAAACGCTCATTTAAGCTAATAATGTGCTTCGGCGGTGTTTGCTGATTACTGCGACCGACTTCAATGATAATTTTATTTTGTTCCTTAATTTTTTCTTCTTGTTTTTTTAATTCCAAATACAACTCCTCACCCTGTCCAGTGTCATGGCTCACACTATTGCCCAACGAAATCATTTCCTCATTTACCACTTTTAGCTCCTTCGCAATCTCTTCTTTCTTGGTCAACAAAAATGACAAATCAAATTTACCCGCCGCTTCCAATCTGACCTCCAATTGCGCATTCACGCGCGCTAGTTCGCGTTCCAAATTCCCTTTTACCGACATCTCCTTATTCAAGTCGCGCTGTAATTGCTCATACTCATTCTCTTCATTCGTTACTGCCTCAAATTTTTCCAACTCCTTGTTCAAAGAGTTTAGTTTATTATCCTTGTCCTGTTTAATATTTTCCAATTCTAAAAAGGCTTGATTATATTCTCTCAACTTATCATTATTCGCATGCCACAAATTACTGTAATGCACCAATTGTAAAGCCCGCAATTCTTTTTCCAAGTCACCGCGCTTGCGTAGTTTATTCACCTGTCGTGTTAGACTAGCCAAGCGTGGCTCAATCTCCGCCAACAACATCTGCGCCTGCACAAGATTATCATAACTCGAACGCAATTTATTCAAAGAGGCATCACGCTTAATCTGATATTGCTTCACGCCTGTTGCTTCATCAAAAAACTCCTTGCGATCAGCAAGAGAACTATTTAAAAAACCATCAACGGTTCCCTGTCCTACAACACTATAAGTCTTCTGCCCGACGTTCGCCTTCGCCAACAACATCTGCACGTCCAACAAACGAACTTTAGTATTATTCAATAAATATTCACTATTACCGTCCCGATAAATCCGGCGTGTAATCACCAGATTGGTATAATCAATCGGCGCTTTCTTCTCACTGTTATTCAAAAATAAAGAAACCTCGGCCATGCCCAGTTGTCCTTTTTTCTCAGTACCAGCAAAAATCACATCCTCCGCCTTCTTCCCGCGCAATGATTTCAAACTCTGCTCACCCAACACCCAACGCACCGCATCGGAAATATTGGACTTGCCCGAACCATTCGGCCCGACGATCCCCGTCAAACCCTGCTTCGCATCCGGCAACATCCCCGGAAACGCCAAAACCGTCTTCTGAGCAAAAGACTTAAATCCGTGAATCTCTAATTTTTCTAAATACATATAAAAAATGAAAAAACAACCATTTTTAGTTGTCTAGTTATCTAGTTTTCAGCTGTTTACATTATACAATGTTTTCCAAAAATATAAAAGCCTCAGGTTTTAATCTAAGGCTTTGAAAATTTTTATAAATATTTAACCGCGACAGTGGCCAAATCACTCCTTTCACTTTTTAACAGAGAAACATGTCCATGTATTTTATGTCCGCGCAATTTTCTAACCACATGAGAAAGTCCATTACTAGAAGCATCGAGCTCAAGACAATCAATTTGATCGGTATCTCCGGTTAAAACAAATTTTGTGCCCTCCCCAGCACGTGAAATAACTGTTTTTATTTCATGAGGTGTTAAATTTTGCGTCTCATCAACAATAATAAATTGCCTTCGGATAGACCGCCCGCGAATAAAAGATAAAACCTCAAGACTAATAACTGTTTTAAGTAGACGCTCTACTTGTGCCTCAATTGTCCCTTTTTCATAAGGGATACCTTTTTTATTTTTTTCACTAACAATGGCTTGCAGATTGTCATAAATGGGTTTCATCCATGGCAAAATTTTCTCATCCTTGCTTCCGGGCAAATAGCCAATGTCTTTGCCAACTGGCATGACTGCCCGCCAGACAATAATACCGTCATAGAGCTTATTGGGTCCGGATAATTCCAAACCAGCAATTAGCGCCAAGAACGTTTTACCAGTTCCAGCTGGACCAGCCATTGTCATTACCTGAACGGCAGGATCAGTTAGCAAGTCAAAACAATATTTCTGCTCCTGATTTCTAGGCTTTATGCCATACAAATCTCTTATTTCTGGCATTTTAACCAATGCACCATTCTTTTTTCGCATTAAAACCTTCATCTCGAGCGAACGACAGTCCATTTCTAGAAATTCATTCGCCTGAAGATTTGGCAACTTAGCCTCATTCGTCTCACCCGCCAAAACTGCACCAAAAAGATTCTCGCTCACGGTTACCCTTTCAATACCATCGTGCTGATCAACAATTTTACTTTTGTCACCTTCGAAATCTTGAGCAAGAATACCATAGCTATTCGCTTTAAGTCTCAAATTTATATCCTTAGAGACCAAAATGACTTTTTTTCCTTTTCTTCTGTTGCCCCTCTTGGTAAAAGAAAGATTATAGGCCACCGCCAAGATTCTATGCTTCGGGTCATCAAAATCAACGCCCATGGGCGCGGCATTAATAACATTTTTACGATTAACCTCAATTCTTATTGACCCACCTCCTGGAGTTTTAACACCCTTTTTAAAGCTTCCTTTTTTCGTGATTAATTTATTAAGAAACCTCATCACCTTTCTAACGTTGTAGTTTTCTTGCTCTGAGCCATCCTTGTATGCATTTAAACCTTCAATTACGGATATCGGCACAACAATGTCATTATCCTCGAAATACCCAAACACATCTGGACAATGACGTAAAACACCGCCGTCCAAAATATAAATTTTGACCATTTTGTCTCCTTTTTAATACACAAGGATTAAAAAGTTTTGGATTAATAACAACTTGATTATCACCTCTTTTGGTTAAATTTTATTTCAAAGAACGGCTATTTTAACTACCTAAAAATTAGCACAACCCTCTGAAATGTCAATCAGTCGCACCGGACTAATTTTCTTCAATTTTCTAATCAAAAACACCGCCTATAAAGAGTTCAGCGGTGTTTTTGTTTTTTATCCCCATGCTCACTCCGCCGCTTGAAGCGACAAAGTAAGAAAGAGAGCTGTGTCCGTTTTGGTTATTTTTTTTATTTGCGCCAAAAAGGACACAGCTTGTGATAGTGATAACTGATGGAAGGCTCTGATGTTTAGAGACTAAATATTAGATCTTTCGATCAGTATTTTTTGAAAAGAACGTTTGTATTAATGCTAATACATAGCATTTTTTATCTTGTAAAAATACAAGAATGAAAAATAAATTTCTTTATTTCTTATTTTTATATTCTTAAACTAAAATTAACAACTAAAAAAAGGCGAACTGCTAATACTATGCAATCCCCCTTGTAAATATTCGCTTTTTGCCTCCAATCGATAAATAGTTCTAACACCGGCATTTCTAGTCTGTTCAAATGACTTGTTTACCAAGTTCAAAATAACCGCCGTTGAAAAGACAACAAAAAAAGCAATGGACAAACTAAGTGCAAGTCCAGCCCAGCTGAACTCCTGCTCCATTGCTTTCTTTTTTATTGTGTTGTAATACTTCCAACCAACATGGTTTAAATTAAAACCACTGGTTTTCAGTGTAATTGGATGTGTCATTTTTGATTTTTTTATTTTTGTTTTTATTTTGGGGACATTTATTTTTAATGTCTATAAGTAGTATAGCAAATATTAGCAAAAGTGTCAATGTGGATAACTTCGCCATGACAATGCTGCCATCTTTTCCAATTTCAAATCTGAGGCAAATTTATTTTTATTTAAAAAAATCCCCCTATTCTTGCGCAAATAGGGGGACACATTTATTTTTCAACTTACTTCTCTCTTCGTAAAGCCTCCAGGTGAGCAGCTTTTGCCAAGTTTTCTTGGCTAAAAAAATTATCGCAAAACTTAATCAAAATCTTTTTTGCCCGCCTTTGTCTTCTTTTTCGTAAGGTTTTAACATATCCAGAAACTGCCAAAATCAACGAACCATAACCAATAAGCATTTCTTCCACCATAACTTGGACCGAGTAAACCAATATTCTGTTCTCATAAATCTTCACATCTACCCTTTCCGCTGATTTAGGCGGGTACGTTCCATTGGGAATTTGCTGAGCAACAACCATTATCTGTCTTGCCTCACTTAATAATCGAGACCACCAAGACTGTTCATCAATAAAAAAAAGTTGCAACTTGGGGATGTAATCTCGGACAGGATAAATACTTCTAGGCAAGCAATTACCCTCTTCGTTTTTTTTAGCCTCCTCAATTAAATCGGGGGCCATGTCTTCAAGAACAATCATTAAATCCTGATCACTCAAAACCAAATTCGCAGTGCTGAACTTCTTAAGCTGCAACATAATCTCCTGATATTTTCTCGCTGACACTTGACGCTCCAGTAAAAATTTTTCAACAAAATCAATAGAGGCCGGCATATGCTTTCTCCTTTTATAAAGAACTGAATTTATAAAATAATTATTATTTTAATGAGTCTATTATGTCTTAAATACTATAAAAAGTCAACAGCGTCTCCATTAAATATGAAAATAAAATTAGAATCAAAATAAAAGAGCCTCGAATATTCGAGGCTCTTTTATTTTGAGCGGGTAAGGGGAATCGAACCCCTATCTTCGGCTTGGAAGGCCAACATATTAGCCTTTATACTATACCCGCCTGTATTCTGCGGTACTCTTGTCGGGGTGCTGGGAGTCGAACCCAGCCCACATGGTCCCAAACCATGCGTACGAGCCGATATACTACACCCCGGAAAACAGCAAACTAAGTTTGCTGTTTATAGTTGCGGGAGTTGGATTTGAACCAACGACCTCCAGGTTATGGGCCTGGCGAGCTGCCAACTGCTCTATCCCGCTATGTATTTAATTCGAGTGCCGGGGGAGAGGATTGAACTCTCGACACAAGGATTTTCAATCCTTTGCTCTACCACTGAGCTACCCCGGCGCTTTGATTGCAAATTATTTTGCAATCATGATGTGGGCGATGATGGATTCGAACCATCGACCTCTTCCTTATCAGAGAAGCGCTCTAACCAACTGAGCTAATCGCCCGTATATTTCATACGACATTCTTTCAACTAACTGCCCCTCACCCCAACCCTCTCCCGCGGGGCGAGGGAGATTTATCGGTAGTTTCATTATAACAAAAAAGATTGATTCCAACAACAAGTCAGAGCCAATCTTTTTTGATAAAAATTGAAAGAACGGACCCATAAAAACCGTTTAGTCTTACAACGAAACAGTTTCGAATCTAACAGGCGCCAATTAACACCTTGCGACTTACCGATGCAAGGATTTGTTTTTTTATCCTGATCCAAAATAAATTCTGGAATCAAGCATTTCGTCTTTTACAATCTACACGTTCGTAAAAGCTAATAGAAATGTCGCTTTCTGCGTGTACTCTATCGAATTTGCAGAAAATCTCCCTAGAAAGGAGGTGATCCATCCACAGCTTCCGCTACGGATGCCTTGTTACGACTTCATCCCTATTATCAGCCCTACCTTCTATCGGCTTACACCGATATTCGGATATTGCCAACTCTCTTGATGTGACGGGCGGTGAGTACAAGACCCGAGAACGTATTCAACGCGCCATGGCTGATGCGCGTTTACTAGCGATTCCAGCTTCATGGAGTCGAGTTGCAGACTCCAATCCGAACTTGGGGAAGTTTTTTGGGATTTGCTCCACCTCGCGGTTTGGCGTCCCTTTGTACTTCCCATTGTAGTACGTGTGTCGCCCCAGATGTAAGGACCATGCTGATCTGACGTCATCCCCGCCTTCCTCCCACTTAAAGCGGGCAGTTTCCTATGACACATGAAACATAGGATAGGGGTTGCGCTCGTTTTCCGACTTAACGGTACATCTCACGACACGAGCTGACGACGACCATGCAGCGCCTGTCTAGCACCCTCGAAGGCTCCCCTGTTTCCAGGGGTCTGCAGCTAGATGTCAAATCTGGGTGAGGTTCCTCGCTTATTATCGAATTAAACCACATACTCCACCGCTTGTGCGGGTCCCCGTCTATTCCTTTGAGTTTTAGTCTTGCGACCGTACTCCCCAGGCGGGATGCTTAAGGCGTTAGCTTAAGTAGACAACACTGGCAGGGTCGATACTGCCAATGTTTAGCATCCAGTGTTTACGGCGTGGACTACTGGGGTATCTAATCCCATTCGCTCCCCACGCTTTCGTCCCTCAGTGTCAGAATCGTTCTAGTAAGCTGCCTACGCATTTGGTGTTCCTGCTGATATTAACGGATTTAACCCCTACACCAGCAATTCCGCTTACCTCTCCCGACCTCTAGTTTGTCCATATCTTCCACGGTTCCAAGGTTGAGCCTTGGGATTTAACAGAAGATGTTACAAACCACCTACGGACCCTTTACGCCCAATAAATCCGGATAACGCTTGGGGCCCTCGTATTACCGCTGCTGCTGGCACGAGGTTAGCAGCCCCTTATTCATTAGGTACCGTCATTGTTTCGTCCCTAATAAAAGATTTTTACACCCCGAAGGGCTTCATCAACCACGCGGTATTGCTCCTTCAGCCTTTCGGCCATTGAGGAAGATTCGTGACTGCAGCCTCCCGTAGGAGTCTGGGCAGTTCTCAGTCCCAGTGAGACGGGCCATGCTCTCACACCCGCTACCTGTCAAAGCCTTGGTGAGCTTTTACCTCACCAACAAGCTGATAGGACATAGACTCCTCCTGAAGCGTTGGAACTTTAGTACAATAGAATTAATCAACTGTACACTATCGAGTATTATTCCCAATTTCTCGGGGTTATCCTCGTCTTCAGGGTAGATTATCAATGTGTTACTCTCCCGTTTGCCAAGGTCTACCGAAGTAAACCTTTAGACTTGCATGCCTTAGCCATACCGCCAGCGTTCATCCTGAGCCAGGATCAAACTCTCAAAAAGTTTTTTACTTGGTTTGCTATCCAAGTGCAATATATCTTGGCGACATATTACAGATTTGACGTATATTTGAAGATAATTAAATCTTTATTTTTTGGTCGTTAATTGACGCCTGTTAGCGTCAAAACTTATATTCAATTGTTAAGGTTCCGATTAAACGAATAAAAAACAGACCTATCAGTTCAGATATAAATGAGTCTGTATTAAAACTCTATTTAGAATTTACCGCATTCAAGATGCTTGTTTTTTAAAACGTATTCATAATATATATTATTTGCTGTTTCCTGTCAAGAAGCTATTATCACCATTTTTTCAACATCTCTACACTCCGTTTTTTTGGCTTTGATTAAACAAAAAAATAATGATTAACTAATCAATTAACACGTCCCAAAATTAGCACTTTTTTTGAAAAAATATTTTATGTGGATAAAAAATTTTAAATTACACCAATTAAAATAAAAAGGGAGAGGTATTCATTCAAATACATCTCCCATTAACAACTACGGTTCGAGTTCGTAGTCAATCTGACAGCTACCCGTTATTAAAAAATGGTTATACGGATTTACGGGAAGTGTCCACGAAACCTCTAACTCCCCATCCTCATCAAGCACGCCTTCAATTAATACCTGGCCCGTGCCATCACGAAGGACGATCCTTCTATCACAACAAATCATTTCTTGGAAAAACGGTGCTTGCTGATTTAATTTTAAGATCATTTGATACCCGCCATCATCCAACAAAAACACCAAGGACCAAAATCTTCTATCCGCACTTATCATAGACGGATGACGCAAGTACAACTCCTCACTATTTACCTTCATAACAAACCTCTTTATTTATTATTAGTCTGATAAATTTTGCCTCATTATATAGCTACGAACGATATTAACATAAAAATTAGAAAATGTCAATAATTACACCTCCGCAATCATAAGCTGATACTAAAAACCGATAAAGTATTTTTTTTTACTAACGAATAAGTGGTATTGAACTCAACTCAACTTATATGATCTTATTTACAAACCATACATGCTCTTGACTTTTCTTTAAAAAAATTCTATTATCTTAATATTAAATAAATAAAAAATAAAAGATAAAACAGGTGACAAAACACCGTCACATGCTCAAAACTGTTTTATTTTTTAACTAAAGTATGCTGACTATCAAGCTATCAAGAATTGGAAAGAAGAAAAAGCCAATGTATCGTTTTATTATTTCTGAAAAATCTAAGGATCCCTATGGCGATTCATTGGAAATTTTGGGATCATATAATCCTTATTCAAAGGAAATGACTACCAATGGTGAACGTATTAACTACTGGATTAGTAAGGGTGCGCAGATGACTGCGACTGTGAACAATCTATTGGTTGGTGCCAAAATTGTTGAAGGTAAAAAAGTAACAGCTTCAAAACCAGGCAAAAAAAAGGACGAAGCGGCTAAAAAATAAAAGTTGACAAATTTTTATTTTGTGTCATAATTAAGTATATCCTATTTTAGGTATTTATAATTAAAAGCTCTTTCAA